>R26__coassemble_16_pt1 | contig 129458 bp, 103 predicted proteins | sample R26__metabat2_high_PE_047 | metagenome-assembled genome bin R26
GTTTAGGGGTGGTGGTGTTCCGATTGGGTTCCCGAACGTGAACTACTGAGGAGATTTCTCCACGCGGCCTTTCGGCCTTGGTCGAAATGACAATGTGAGCTCGTTGGTTTACACATAATGCTTTGGTTTCTCATATATGCTGCGTGTCCTTGTCGTAATGATTTATACAGCTTGCTTGTATTGTCATTTCGACCAAGGGCGCTTCGCGCCCGCGTGGAGAAATCTCCCCCCGCAGGCTTCAGCAGGATTATCCGGACGATATGAGTTAACCCATTTACTTGCTCAAATCTCTCCAGTCCGGATTAAGCTGCGTGATAAGCATTTCCTTTTTTTCCCGGCCCCATCGCTTGATCTGTTTTTCTCTCCCGATAGCGGCGTTGACGTCATGGCAGCTTTCGAACCACACAAGCTTATGTATATTATACCGTTTTGTAAAGCCATCGATCAATCCGCTCTGATGCTCGTATACTCTTCGCTGGAGATTATTGGTGACTCCGACGTATAAGACGTTGTTGTATTCATTTGCGAGGATATAGACGTAATACGTATTCATGGCAGTATTTGAAGTTCCTATCGCTTTCCCGAACGTGAACTACTGAGGAGATTTCTCCACTCCGCTTCGCTCCGGTCGAAATGACAATGTATAAGCGTCGATTTATGTATTACGTTTGGTTCTCGTTTGTCCGCCTTACCTTCTCACAAACTTCTTCAGCATTCCGTAGTGCTTTACGGCGCATTCCACGGCATAGTCTATTTCTTCCTGCGTGGTCTGGGGGCAGAGGCTGAACCTTAAGGAGCAGTCCGCCTGTTCCGTGCTGACGCCCATGGCTTTGAGCACCGGGGAAATCTTCTGCTTCCGGCTGGCGCAGGCGCTGCCGGCGCTGACATACACGCCGTCGCCCTCCAGGGCAAAGAGCATGGTCTGACTCCGGACGGGCATGAGGGCCACGTTCAGGATATGGGGCGCGGTTTTCACGGGATCCTCTTCCGGACCGTTCACCTTTGCCTCCGGGATCTTCTCCAGCAGGCTTTCCCGGAGCCGGTTCTTCAGCGCACGCATGCGCGCGTTTGCCTCCGGATCCCAGGTCCTGACGGCCTCGCCCAGGGCGATAATGCCGAAGGTGTTCTCCGTGCCGGAACGGAGGTTGCCCTCCTGGCCGCCGCCGAACTGCACCGGGCGGATCGGGTGATCCTTCCGCACGATCAGCGCGCCGGTTCCCTTGAGCCCGTGGATCTTATGACCACTGAAGGCATAGGACTGGATTCCCAGGCGGTTAAACTCCAGCGGCATGCGCAGGAAGCCCTGCACGCCGTCCACATGGATGGCCGCCCCGGGTGCCTTGCGGTTCCGCAGTGCGGCAATTTCCGCCAGCGGTTCGGCCGCGCCGGTCTCGTTATTCACCTGCATGACGGAGATCAGGAGGACATCCTCATCCAGCATGGCCTCCAGCTTTTCCAGGTCGATGGCCCCGGTCTTCCCGGCGGGAATCTCCTCCACGGTGTGGCCCATCTTCCGGATTTCCTCGGCGCAGGCCGAAACCGCCGGATGCTCCACGGAGGAGATCAGCACCCGGCCCGGCTTCCGCCGGCTTTTCAGGTGCCCCAGGAGCGCCAGGTTATCCGCCTCGGTTCCGCCGGAGGTGAAGATGATCGTCTGCCCCGCGGCGCCCTCCGCCTTCAGGCAGAGATCCCGCACGCCGTCGATCCGCTTCTGGATCTCCAGGGCAGGCTTATATAAAGCGGATGGATTATACCATCCGCTTTCCAGCATTTCGCTGACCACCGCCGCGACAGCCGCGGACGGCTTTGTCGTGGCGCTGTTGTCCAGATACGCCTTCATGGTTTACTCCCGCCAGGCCCCGTTGGGCAGGTATTTACGGATATTCTCCACCATTTCCTCACTGGGCTCGAGGATGATCATCTTCTTGTCGGAATCCTTGGTGAAATAGAAGTAGTACAGCTCCGCCTCCCGGTTCAGGAACCAGTTCATGCGCTTGATGCCGGGCATGTTCAGGTACCGCTGGAAGGAGGAGGAAGTCACCTTGCCGAAGGCTTCCACGTTCCGCACGTTCAGGCTGCCCAGGCTCTTGCGCTTCTTATTATTATACACTTCCGCGAAGTCCAGGGAGCCGTTGGTGAAGGTATACTCATACTCCGTGAGCAGTTTATCGTGGAAGAACCAGGTATAAACCGCGATACCGGCGCTGATGAGGATCACGATGACAGAGAACCAGCTGAAGGCAGTAGTCAGCGTACCCAGGGTCATGCTGGCGATGATCGCCGAGAAGATCATGATGACCCAGCTCAGGTAATACAGGATCCGGTTCAGGCCGTTCTTCCGCTTGACCACAACTTCTTCCAGAAAATGATCCATGAAAGGCATAGGATTTTCCTCCAATTCGTAATTCTGAAAACAGAATTACGAATTGAGGAAAATCAATTCAGAATTCAGAATTCAGAATTCATAATTATATTTACTTTATACCATTCCCGAATCATAACAATCCGGTTAAGGTATTGATTCCAATAATGTTATTTGCCGTTCATAATCCATAATTATGAATTATGAATTGTGAATTATGAATTTCCTCAGTTCTTCCTGGTCAGGGTGCTTTGGGCCAGATCACGGAAGAAGGTTGTTTCATACGGCAGGTTGTCCAGGGCTTTCATGGCCAGGGCAACCTGTTCTTCCGCGTCTTTGGCGGTGCCTTCAACGCCCTTGAGCGCCACCCAGGTGAGCTTGTCCAGCGCCGCGTCCATGCCGGTGTTCTTGCCCAGCAGGGCCGCGTCCCCGGTGACGTCCAGCAGGTCGTCCGTCATCTGGAAGGCCAGGCCCAGGTGCAGGCCGTACTCAAAGCCGGCCTTGATCTGCTTCTCATCCGCCCCGGCCAGGGCCAGGCCGGCCTCCATAGGCGCCTCCAGCAGGTCCGCCGTCTTGTGGGCGTGAATATAGCTGACCAGGGCTTCCTCCGGCTTCACGCCCTCGGAAAGCACGTCCTTCGTCTGGCCGGCAATCATGCCGGTGACACCCGCGTGCCGCATGATGATCTCCAGCGCCCGGATGCCCCGCATATCCGCCATTTCCACCGCCGTGCGGGCCATCAGCTCCGCCGCGGCGTTCAGCAGCCCGTCCCCGGCCAGGATGGCCAGGTCCTCGCCGAAGACCTTATGGTTCGTGGGCTTGCCCCGCCGCAGGTCATCGTTATCCATCGCCGGCAGGTCATCATGGATGAGGCTGTAGGTGTGGATCATCTCCAGTGCGCAGGCAAAGGGCAGCGCCAGCTCCGCCTCGCCGCCGGCCATCTCACAGGCCGCCAGCAGCATCACCGGCCGCAGGCGTTTGCCGCCGGCCAGCAGGCTGTAGCGCATGGCCTCCAGCAGCCGGTCCGGAATCTCCCCCAGGCTTTCCAGCACGGGGCCCAGGGAGCGATCCACCAGGGAGCGGTATTCCTCATACGTTCTCATGCCTGTTCTCCCGGAACAAAGTCCTGCTCCCCGCCGTCCTGAAGCACCGTCAGGCGGCGGTTCATGTCCTTCAGCTCCTCATCCAGCGCGGAAAGGGTTTTCATGCCCTCCTCAAACTGTTTCACCGAATCCTCCAGGGGGAGCTTTCCCTCCTCGATCCGGGTGATGATTTCCTGCACGTCCTGCAGCTTTGCCTCAAAGCTCTTCTTCTCTTCGCTCATACTGTTCCCTTTCCGGTCACGGCCACCCTGCCGTCCGCAAACTGCAGGGTCATTTCTTTCCGGGTTTTTGCTTCCTCTGCCCGGGTGAGGAGTTTCTCCTCCCCGTCATAGACCAGGGCGTAGCCCCGGTTCAGCACCGCCAGCGGGCTCACCGCCGTCAGCCTTTCCCGCAGCCGCGCCGCCAGATGTTCCGCGTCCTTCATGCGGCCGGACACGGCCTGCTTGAGCTCATTGCGCGAGTCCGCGACAGCCTTGGCCGAAGATTCCAGCCGGCTGCCGATGGCGCTGCAGAGCTGGAGCTTCAGCAGTTCCCGCCGGCTCTCCAGGAGAGCGATCCGCCGCTCCGGCGACAGGGCCGACAGCCGCTGACGCGCCGCGGACAGCTTCAGTTCCGCCCAGCGGACCTGCTCCGAAGCCGCGCGGGAAAGCGCGAACCGGATCTGGTTCACCCGCCCCCGCAGCTCCTTACGGTCCGGGAAAACGATCTCCGCCGCGTTGCTGGGCGTGGAAGCCCGCACATCCGCGGCCAGGTCGCAAAGGCTGGTGTCAATCTCGTGTCCTACGCCGGAGACCACCGGCTTTTCACTGGCCGCCACCGCACGGGCCACTTCCTCATCGTTAAAGCACCAGAGGTCCTCGGCCGAACCGCCGCCCCGGGCCACGATGATAACTTCCGCGTCCGTCCGGTTGGCCTGACGGATACCCTGGGCAATCTCTTTGCCGGCGCCCGCGCCCTGCACGGTGACAGGGACCAGGACAATCGGGATTTCCGGGCTGCGGAGGGCGGAAACATTCAGGATATCATGCAGGGCCGCCCCGCTGCGGGAGGTGACCACCGCCACCTTGCGGGGCTTCATGGGCAGGAGCCGTTTGCGGGAAGGATCGAAGAGGCCTTCCGCCGCCAGCTTCCGCTTCAGCTCCTCCAGGCGGATATACATATCTCCCAGCCCGGCAGGCCGCAGGCCTGTTACGATGAGCTGCACCTTGCCCTGGGGCGCGTAGAAATCAATATAACCTTCCGCCAGCACCTGGTCCCCGTCCTTCGGGCGGATCTGCGCCCGGAGGTTGGCGTTGCGGAACATGGCGCAGGTAATGGAGGCCTGCGCGTCCTTGAGGCTGAAATACCAGTGTCCTGAGGCGATCTGGTTCCTGAAGCTGCTGACCTCGCCGCGCACCAGCACGCTCCGCGTCCGCGGATCCCGCCGGATGGCCTCCGAGATGATCAGATTCAGTTCCGATACGCTCAGGCCTGCTTCATTCGTCACTTGAGCATCCTTTCCGCGGCTTCCACAGTGTTCATGAGCAGCATGGTGATGGTCATCTTTCCGACGCCGCCTGGCACCGGCGTAATCCAGCCGGCAACCTCCTTCACCGCGTCAAAGTCCACATCGCCCTTCACCTTGCCGTCCACCCGGTTGATGCCCACGTCGATGACGATGGCACCGGGTTTGACCATATCCGCCGTGACAAAGCCTGCCTTGCCCACCGCGGCCACCAGGATATCCGCCCGGCGGGTATGCTCCGCCAGGTTCCGGGTGCGGCTGTGGCAGATGGTGACGGTGCAGTTCTCCTTCAGCAGGAGCATGGCCATGGGCTTGCCGACGATATTGCTGCGGCCGATGACCACAGCTTCCTTGCCGGAGAGGTTGACGCCGGTGGACTTGATCATATGCAGGGCGCCCCGGGGGGTGCAGGCCACGACGCCTTCCGTGCCGGTGAGCATATGGCCGGCGTTGATCAGGTGGAAGCCGTCCACATCCTTTTCAGGCAGGATCTTTGCCAGGGCGGCGTTCTCGTCCAGGTGCTTCGGCAGAGGCAGCTGCACCAGGATGCCGTGGATGGCGGGATCGTTATTCAGGGCGTCGATGGCGGATTCCAGTTCTTCCTGGGTGGTTTCTGCAGGCATATTGATGGTGCGGGAATACATGCCGACTTCCGTGCAGCCGTTACCCTTGTTGCGGACATAAATTTCGCTGGCCGGATCGTTGCCGACCAGGATGACGGCCAGGCCGGGGGTGAGGCCGCGTTCTTTGAGGGCGGAGACGCGGGAGGCGATTTCAGCACGAAGCTCCTCAGACATTGTTTTTCCACTCAGAATATTAGCTGACATAGATAAATCCTCCGAATTTATTACTTAAAACTTAAGACTGAAAAATGAATAATGAATAATGGCGGAAGAATGACTACGTCATTCTTTGAAAAACGAATGCGTCCTTCGGACGTAGTAAGGAATCCTTCGACTCACTTCGTGCCCGGGGCTGCCGCCCGTTCTCCACTGAAATAGAGCCACTGGCTCTATTTCCGGGCGTTTCGAACCCCAGGATGACACGCTGGAAAAAGCGGTGTTCCTGATAACGTTCGAGGAGACTTCGGCTACTAAGGAGACAGTGGGCTGCGCCCAAATGCAGAATTAAGAATGAAGAATGCAGAATGATATAGTGTTTCTGCCTGCGGCCTTGGTCGAAATGACATCTTTAGGCTTTGGTGTTCCGAATAGCTATCGGAAGATTTAAGCCATATCATTGCGGTTTTCACAAACTCATAATTATGAATTATGAATTATGAATTGTGAATTTCAGGCGCTTTGCGCCGATGAGCGCAACGCCCACCGCGTTGTCGCCGGACATTTCCGGCTTGCCGAACACAATCTCCGGGCAGCCGCGGGTTTTCAGACGCCGTTCCTCCAGCAGCTGCCTGAGCAGTGCAGAAGCGGCAACACCGCCGGTGACCAGGGCCTTCTTGAGGCCGGTCTTTTCCGCACCGGCCTTGAGCATCCTGGCCAGGGTGCGGGCGAGCAGGTCGTATATCTCCCGGGCGATATCCTCCCGGGGCATGGTCCCGGCCTGAATCCACTGCTGCACCTTTGTTTCGGCGCCGCTCAGGTGGCAGGTGAGGTCTCCCTTATCCAGGCTGCAGCCCAGCAGGCCTTCGCTTTTTCCCCGGACAGCCAGCTTTTCCAGTTCCTCCCCGGAGGGAAAAGGCAGCCCCATGGCCACGCCGGCCCGGTCCACCAGCTGTCCCGCGTGCAGGTCCGCGCTGCCGCCGATCTGGACCACCTTCTCGCTGTCCATGACGAGGAGGTCCGTAGTCCCGCCCGATAAATGAACCGCCAGCAGGCGGTCCTCATTTTCCAGAACGGTTCCGGCCAGCGCCGCGGCCAGGTGGCCCCGCTGATGCGTGGTTTCATAAAAGGGCACATTCAGCGCCGCAGCCAGCATGCTTCCCGCCGTAAAACCGACCTGGAAGACGGGCATATAGCTTTCCTCCCCGTCCCGGGGCCTGGTGCTGGCCGCCACAGCGGCAATGCGCCGACCGCCCAGGGAAGCGCGCAGGGCTTCCTCGCTGTACCTCAGCTGCCGGATATGCGCAAAAACGGCGTCGCTCTGGCGAAGTCCCCGCTCCCCGTTTGACACGGGCAGCAGCTCCCGGTGATTGACCAGGATTTCTCCATCCAGCGTGACCGCCGCCACCGAGGTTCTGTAATTGCTTGTATCGAAGCCGATGACCACCGGCGTTCCGCCTGTGCTCACGCCTGCACCTCGTGCTCCCGCAGGATCGTGCCGAGAATGCCGTTCACGAACGCCTTATCCTCCGGATCGGAGAAGCGCTCCGTCAGCTCCAGCGCTTCGGCAATGGAAACATTGCCGGGCACATCCTCCGCATAGAGGATCTCCCAGACCGCCAGGCGCATGATCGTGAGATTCACCAGCGAAATGCGGTCAATGGACCAGCCCTTGGCGGTGTTCTTTTCGATCAGCTCATCGATCTCATCCCTGTGGGCCAGAACGCCCTCCAGCGCGGCAGTGATATATTCCCGGTCCTCGTCATCCGGTTCCTTCCGGCCGATATGCCCGACGCCGGGAAGGCCGTCCTCCCGCAGCTCGTCATAGACCATCTTCAGCGTATCCTCGCCGCCCTGACCACCGGAGATCTTTTCAAAGATCATCTGCATGGCGGCGACACGCGCAGTTGTACGGGACATGTGTAATTACTCCTTATCGCTCTTCTTCTCGGTCTTTCTCACGGGCTTCTTTACCGGCTTCACTTCCTCGACGGCTTTCTCCGCTTCAGCAACTTTTTCCGCCACGACGGCCTGCTCCCGCTTCAGCTCGGTCTTCAGGTCGATGACCTTGACTTCCTTATCGGGGATCAGCTTATTGGCGGTGGTCTTCATGAATTCCCGCTTGTTCTCCACCGTGCCCAGAAAATATCCCAGCGCGAACAGCACGCACAGCAGCAGCGTCTTCCAGAAACCGATAATCATCATCAGCGCGCCGAGTGCCACCAGCACTCCGCCCAGCAAAAGCCCGAACGCGGGCGTACCCTTTTTCAGATTCATTTTTCCTCGCTCCCTTCTTCTTTCTTCTCTTCTTCAGCAGCAGGCTCAGCAACCTGCTCTTCTGCGACGTCAGGCTTTTTCTCTTCCGCCTGTTCCGCTTCTTCCGCGGCCGGAGCGTCAAGCTCTTCCTTTTCCGGCGGCATGGGCATCACGCAGGGCTCCTCCTGGCTGGAGAACAGCCGCTGATGAATGGGCCGGTCGTCCTCCTCCTCGGGTGCTTCCTTCTTCAGCTGCTCCGCCGCGGCGGCCGCAGCGGCGGAAACCACAACCGCGGGTTCTTCTTCCTCGCCTTCTTCCGCTTCAGCGGGTTCGGGCTTCGGAATCTCCGCCGCGATGGCTTCCAGCTCCTCGGGCGTGATCTCCTCCGTCTTTTCCTCTTCGGCTTCCGGGGTCTTCTCCTCCCGGGCGGTGCTGGAAGGCAGTGCCCGCGCGGTGGGCGCCTCTATGGCGTAGAGGGATTCCTTCGCCTCGGGGCCGGAGGACTCAATCTGCACCCGGATATCCTTGACTTCCACACCGCTGCAGGCAGTGACATACTGCTTGATCTGCTGCTGCAGGGCGTCCACGGTCAGCGGAATGCTCACGCCGCCGGCCACGGTGCCGCGGATACGGATCAGCAGTCCGCCCTTCTGGTTCTCCAGCCGGACAGACTGAACACTCAGTTCCTTATGGGGATCCAGGCACTTCTGCACCATGCTCTCCATGGCCTTGAGGGAAATGGACAGCTCCCCGTTCTCCGTCTTCTGCATGACAAACTTGTCATGACGGCTGCGATGACGGAAGAGGATCAGCACGCAGTAAACACCCAGGATCAGCAGCAGCGCCAGGGCGACGATCAGCCAGATCCTGATGCTTGGATCGGCCAGAAGCCTGCCGGCCCAGGCCGCTACATTCTTACCGAAAAACAGCTGCGCGGCCAGCGCGGCACAGCCCGCCAGCACCAGCAGGCCCGCGACAGCCACCAGAATCCGGTCCAGTATACGGATCTTCATATGTCTTACCTCCTTTTGCCCTTACAGGGTTCCGGAAAAACCGGCCCTTTTCAGGGAAAAAAGACAGAGGATTCCTCCCCTGTCAGACAGTGTCAGACTTCCGCTTCGGGATTTTCACCGGCGGCTTTGTCCGTTTTTTCCGCCGCTTTGGCGTCAGCGGGTTTCTTTTCGGCCGTTTCAGCCTTGGCCTTGGGCTTGGAAGCTTTGGGAGCGGGTTTCTTCACCGGTTCCTGGGGAACGGTGGGTTCAGGCTCCGCAACCTTTTCTTCCTTCTTTTCGGGCAGGCGGACCGGATCGGGCTCCACAGCCTCACCGGCGGCGAGAGCGGCCTGCTGCGCGCCGGCCTGCAGGGCCTTCTTGTCCTGCTCAAAGCTGACGGACTGGACATGCACGTCCACCCGGACCACATGCAGACCGGTCATGGACTCAATAGCCTTACGCACGTTTTCCTGCGCGTCGGCAGCGGCCCGCTGGATCGGAATGCCGTATTCCACGATGACGTAGAGATCCACGGCGACCTCTTCCGTGCCGACTTCGACCTTGACGCCCTTGGTGACATTGCGGTTCTTGCTCATGATGCTGCCGCTGACGGTGCACATGCCGGCAATGCCTTCCACCTCGTTGGCCGCGAGGCCCGCGATGATGGCCACCACTTCGTTATTGTAGGTAATGTTGGAAGAGGGCGTCAGATCCTCCATATTGGTGGGAAGGGAGCCGCCCGGCTTCTTTTCAGACTTCATTGCCATAAGATCATCCTCCTGTTCGGCGGAGTTTCAAATCCCTGATATTATACCAGAATCCGCAGATTATGACAACTGCCCGTCCTCGTCCCTGACGATGGCGATATGCAGTTCATCCAGCTGTTTCTGCTCCACGGTGCCGGGGGCGCCCATCATGATATCCTGGGCGTTCTTGGTCATCGGGAACGGGATCACCTCACGGATGGTTTCAGAACCGGCCAGCAGCATGACCATGCGGTCCACGCCGGGCGCGATGCCGGCATGCGGCGGGGCGCCGTAGCAGAAGGCGTTGTACATGGCCGGGAACTTGGCCTTCACGTCCTCCTCACCCAGGCCCACCAGCTCAAAGGCCTTGATCATGATCTCCGGATCATGGTTCCGGACCGCGCCGGAGGACAGCTCCACGCCGTTGACCACCAGGTCATACTGGAAGGCGGTGATGGACAGCGGATCCACCTCGCCGCGGGAAGCCTGTTCCAGAATCTCCAGGCCGCCGTTGGGCATGGAGAAGGGATTGTGGCAGAACTCCAGCTCGCCGCTTTCCTCGCCGATCTCGTACATCGGGAAGTCCACGATCCAGCAGAACTCATACCGTTCCTTATCCATATGGTTGGGGCACAGGGCGCCCAGCTGCTTGATGAGCACACCGGCGGTCTTCTGCGCCGCGCCCTTGCTGCCCGCGCTGAGGGCCACAAAGGTGTTGGGCTGCAGGTTCAGGGCCTTGATCACTTCATCCTTTTTCTCCTGCAGGAACTTGGCGATGCCGCCGACGATCTCGCCGTTTTCATCCAGGCGGAACCAGTAGCTCTTGCTGCCGCTGATCACTTCCACATCCGCGACGAGCTTGTCGATCTGCTTGCGGGTGGCATTGAAATCGGTCACGGGGATGGCCTTGACGATATTGCCTTCAAAGGGACCGAAGCCGCAGCTGCCCAGCAGGGCGGTGACGTCCGTGACCGTCAGGTCAATGCGCAGGTCCGGCTTGTCGCTGCCGTAAACCTCCATGGTTTCCAGGTACGGAATGCGGCGGAAGGGCGCGGAAGAAGCGATATTGTAGGTACCGTACTTCGCGAACACCGGGGGCAGCACATCCTCGATCACAGCGAAGACGTCCTCCTGGGTGGCGAAGGACATTTCCATATCCAGCTGATAGAACTCACCGGGGCTGCGATCGCCGCGGGCGTCCTCATCCCGGAAGCAGGGGGCAATCTGGAAATACTTGTCGAAACCGCTGGTCATCAGCAGCTGCTTGAACTGCTGGGGCGCCTGCGGCAGGGCGTAGAACATGCCCGGATGCTTGCGGGCCGGCACCAGGTAGTCCCGGGCGCCTTCCGGAGAGGAGGCGGTCAGGATGGGCGTGGTGATCTCCAGGAAGCCGTGGGCCGTCATAGCCTGGCGCAGGGCTGAGACCACGTTGCAGCGCATGATGATATTCTTTTTCACTTCCGGATTGCGCAGATCCAGATAGCGGTACTTGAGCCGGATGTTTTCATCCGCCTCGGTGCTGCGGCTGATCTGGAAAGGCAGGGCGTTGTAACGGCACTTGCCCAGGACTTCCACGCTGTCCGGCACAACCTCAATGTCGCCGGTTTCCAGCTTCGGGTTCTTGCTGGCGCGCTCCCGCACCGTACCGGTGACGGAAACCACGCTTTCCTTGTTCAGGTTCAGGAAGATCTGCAGGATCTTCTCATCCTCCACGACCAGCTGCGTATAACCGTAAAAGTCCCGCAGCACCACAAAGGCCAGGTTGCCGCTGACCTCGCGGATGTTTTCCATCCAGCCGCTCAGCCTGACCTGCTTTCCGGCGTCGGACAGGCGAAGTTCGTTACAAGTGTGAGTCCTGTATTGCATGATAGTCTCTCCAATTCATCATTCATCATTGTGATGTGTTTGCGCAATGCATCCGGTTGTCATCCCGAGGGATTCCTTGCTAAATCATCTTTCATAATCCCAATCCGTAACTATCTATAATTATGAATTGTGAATTATGAATTATGAATTCATTTTATCATTTCCCGGATGGCTTCCGCGGCGTCCTTCATGCCGACGGTCTGCTCCGTGCCGTCGCTCATCCGTTTGAGCTTCACGGTGCCGCTGGCCGCCTCATCATCCCCGATAACCGCGGTCACCGGCGCGCCGGTCTTGTTGGCATACTTGAACTGCGCCTTGAGGCTGCGGCCAACGTGGTCCATATCCGCCTTGACGCCGGCGGCGCGCAGCTGCTGCACCAGTTTGAAGGCCTGCTGCTGATTGCCGCCCATGAAGGTGACAAACACGTCGTACCATTCCGGCTTCGGCAGTTCAATCCCCTCGCCGTCCAGCAGCATCAGCACGCGCTCCAGGCCCATGCCGAAGCCGACAGCGGGAATGCTCTGATCGCCGATCTGCTCCACCAGGTTATCGTACCGGCCGCCGCCGCAAACCGTCAGCTTGCCGTCCGGGGTCTCGGTCACGATTTCAAACACGGTCTTGGTGTAATAGTCCAGGCCGCGGACAATCCGGGGATTCACGCTGTAAGGAATGCCGGCGCCGTCCAGGCAGCGCTGCAGCTTTTCAAAGTGATCCCGGCACTCATCGCAGAGCAGGTCCAGCATGCTGGGCGCGTCCTTGGTAAGCTCCTGGCACTTCTTTTCCTTGCAGTCCAGCACCCGCAGCGGGTTGCGGTCAAAGCGTTCCCGGCAGGTTTCGCACATATCGTTGATGCGCTCCCCCAGGAAGTCCTTCAGGCGCTGATGATAAACCGGACGGCAGTTGGGGCAGCCGATGGAGTTGATTTCCACGCTCAGGTTGCCCACGCCAAGCTCCTGCAGCAGGTGATAGGCGGTGAGGATCAGCTCCGCGTCCACGGTGGCTTCCTTCGCGCCGAAGCACTCCATACCGAACTGGTGGTGTTCCCGCAGGCGGCCGGACTGAGGATTCTCATAGCGGAAAATCGGAGAATTCAGATAGTACAGCTTGCAGGGCAGCGGCTCCGCGTACAGGTTGTGCTCCACGAAGCAGCGCACGGCGCCGGCCGTGCCTTCCGGCTTCAGGGTCACAGAGCGCTTGCCCTTGTCCTCAAAGGTGTACATCTCCTTCTGCACCACATCAGTCGTGTCGCCGATGCCGCGCAGGAAAAGCTCCGTATGCTCAAAAACAGGGGTGCGCGCTTCCCGGTAGCCCGCCAGCGCGGCGGCCTTGCGCATCCTGTCCTCAATATATTGCCAGCGATAGCTGTCGGCGGGCAGTACGTCCCGCGTCCCCTTGGGTGCCTGAGTTAACATAGATTTCCTCCCATTCAGCACTTGCAAAAATCAACAAATTATATTATATCACAAGACGCATTGACAGAAAAGGGATAAAGGGAGGAAATCTATGTGAATGAATTATCGGCTTTCAGCCGATATGAATTATTCGGGCAAAGCCCGAATATGAATTATTTGCTTTCAGCAAATATGAATTATCCGGACTGACGTCCGGATGTGTAAGTTACTGTTCTGTTGTAAAAAGTAATTATCACATCCGCCGGGAGGCGGATATTTCACATGGTGCCGCTTGCGGCGCCATATTTCACATTGGCCGCAGGCCAATAATTCATATTCGTCGAAGACGAATAATTCATTCCCGTTTACGGAGTTAAACGGGTGGGGCCGCGGAAGAGGAACATGGCGTCCTTGATGGTCAGGCCCAGCAGCAGCATGGTGAGCCGGTCCACGCCCAGGCCGAAGCCGCCGTGGGGCGGGCAGCCGTAAGCAAAGAACTCCAGGTAGAACTCCACGTCCTTGTCCAGGCCCTTTTCCCGTGCCTGCTTCTTCAGGACTTCATAGCGGTGTTCCCGCTGGGCGCCGGTGGTGATCTCAACGCCCCGCCAGATCAGGTCATAGCCCTGGGGCACGCCGTTCTCATCCCGCATATGATAGAAGGCCCGCTTCTCCGCGGAGTAATCCGTGATGAAGAGGAACTCATGGTTGTAATGCTTCTTGACCCACTCGTAGCTGAGCTTTTCCGCCTCGGTGGTCAGGTCGCCCTTTTCGGACTCCGGCACGGTATAGCCGAACTCCTTTTCCAGGGCGTCATACAGATCCCGCAGCCTGATGACCGGGAAGGGCGTTTCCGGCACAATCACCTGAGTGCCGAAGAGCTCCTCAATCTGATCGCCGCAGGCTTCCTTCACTTCAGCCAGGGCGGCCTTCAGCAGCTCCTCCTCCAGCTTCATGACATCCCGGAAGGAGGTGATATAGCTGAACTCCAGGTCAAAGCCGGTGAACTCGGTCGTATGCTTGCTGGTGAAGGACTTCTCCGCCCGGAACACCGGGCCGGTTTCAAAAATCCGCTCAAAGCCGGCGGCCATAGCCATCTGCTTATAGAACTGAGGGCTCTGGGCCAGGTAGGCCTTCCGGTCGAAATACTTGACCTCAAACACGTCGGCGCCGCTTTCGCTGGCCGCGCCGATCAGCTTGGGGGTATGGATTTCCATAAAGTTCTTTTTGAGCAGGTACTGCCGCATAGCGTTGACCAGCACCGTCTGCACCCGGAACATCAGCTGATTCTCATCCGTGCGCAGGTCAATCCAGCGGTAGTCAATCCGCTGGTCAATGCTGGAGCGTTCCACGGCCTGCTTTTTCTTCGTAGCCGGGATTTCCTTCCGGACGATGGGCAGGGCGGCCGCAACGCTTTCCACAATAATGTCATCCGGCAGGATCTCGATACCGCCCATTTTGACGTATTCATTCTGAACCGCTTTGCCAGTTACGGTAATCACGGAGTCGGGCGTGATGGTATCCACCACTTCCGCAAGCCGGGGGTTGGATTCTTTCTCCAGGGTGATCTGGACCTTCCCGGTAATATCCTTTAATACAATAAACGCCATGGCCTTGCTGTTGCGGATATTCTCCACAAAGCCCTGGACCTTCACCAGTTCATCCAGATGTTTACTGACATCCTGAGCGTAAACCCGTTCCATCTTCTTTTCCCCCTGTGCGAGTAAATCTGTTTGAAATAATATGCTCCCGGAGCTTGCATGTCAATCCAAACAATAAAATGAAATATCCGGCTGCCGCCGGATATTTCATACCAATAATGTCTTCGTCTTACCAGGTGTGTTTCATGGCTTCCGCCACGCAGTTCTGATGCATTTCATCCACTTTCTTGGTGCCGTGCGTCTTGCTGCCGTAGAAGTGAATGCAGAAGTGTCCGTCGAAATTGTTGTCCTTGATCGTCTGGGTACCGTGGGGCATACCGTTCATGGACGCCGCGTACACATGACCGTCATACTTTACCAGCACAGCCCGGCGCTTCCAGCTCCAGTGGCCGTAGATGGCCTTCATGGTGGAGGTATCGTCCTTGCTGTTAGGCTCGGCGTCAATATGATTCGCGCCGCTCCACCGCTTGACGGTGAAGACCTTCCCCGTTTTGATGTCCTTGACTTTGAAGACGGCTCCCTTCGGGATCTTGCTGCTGCCGCCGTTAAACCAGTTGAGTCTTTCTGTTTTCAGTGTGCCGTCGCTGCCGGAGGCGTCCGTACTGTTCGCCTTCTTCGCGCCGGAGGAGTTCAGTTTCGCCAGGGTTTTCTTGCCGCACTTGCCGTCATCATCCAGGCCGTTACGCTTCTGGAAGCTCTTGACGGCTTTCTTTGTGCCGTTTCCGTAATCACCATCTATACTGCCGGAGTAATACCCCAGCTTCTTCAGTCTTTTCTGTACCTTCTTTACGGCGTCGCCTGTATCGCCAGGACCGCAGGTACCGTCGGAACTTTTGGTTTCTGATTTCCTGGTGTCTGCATTTTTGCTGTCAGACTTTTTATTTGACGATTTTGAATCCGAGCTGTCGGATACCGTGACATATTTCTTACTGACGTAGCCAGTATCTCCTCCGACGGTGACTTTGTACCAGCTTCCCGAAGTATCGTTGATGGTGATTTTGTCTCCTTCATGCAGCACACGGACCACCTTGCTGTCGGCGTCCGCTTTCTTGCGCATGTTCAGGGCGGAAGCTGTTACTTTCCCGGTCTTGGCGAGGGCAGTACAGAATGGGAGCATACACAGAAGAACCGCAATGATCATTACGATCTTCCATTTCTTCATCCTGCTCACCCACCTTCCTAGGATAATTCAGTGTTATTTTATTACGAATATATTAAGATGTCAACTTTATTTCGTAAAACATATTCACAAATTTGACGTCTATTCCGCTAAATATAGCGTTTCTAAGCGATGATATCCACAATTTGCCAAAAATATCTGGTCAATACTCTTCCATTTGTTACAAATTGGTGAAAGCCCTTGCCGTTCCTGCGCTTCCGGGGCCCTGATCTGTATTCTTATAGAAAGAAGAGGTTGAAAGGCTTGACTTTCCCTTCCGTCTGTGTTATTCTATGTCCCGGTTTCGAAGAAACCAGTGCCGTAGACAGCCGGTATCGCAAGATTTAAAGGGGTTTCCCGCCTGCCGAGGTGTAAGTGGATTTCGTAATTATTCCCTTGCGCCTGCACGTAAGGGTTTCTTTAATTTCAAGCCGGAAATGAGGTGCGCAAGAAGATGAGCGCAAATCTGGAAGCAAAAAAGGTTGTCGTTTCCGAGATCGTTGAGAAGCTGAAGAATGCCGAGTGCATGATGGTCGTTTCCTACAGCGGTCTGACCGTTGAACAGGTGACCGAGCTTCGTAAACAGTGCCGCGAGAACGATGTTCACTACTGTGTTCTGAAGAACCGGCTGGTGAACCGTGCCCTGGAGGAACTGAAGATCGAAGGTCTGGAGAACCTGCTGGAAGGCCCCAACGCCTTCGTGTTCAGCGAAAAGGACGTTACTGCCGGTCCCAAGATCATTTCTCAGTTTATTGAGAAGAACAAGCTGACCTCCCTGGAAATCAAGGGCGGCCTGCTGGGCACCGAAGTGATGGACGTGAAGACCATCAAGGATCTGGCCGCGACCCCCAGCCGCGAAGAGCTGCTGGCCACCATGGTGGGCTGCCTGGTCTCCCCCGTATCTGCTCTGGTTTCCGTTCTCGACCAGATCGCCGAGAAGAAGGAATCCGCCGCCTGATGACAACCGCGGCCTAAGAAACGCCGCATGAACGAAAAAATAATGGAGGAAATTTCAAATGACTAATCAGGAAATTCTCGAAGCCATTGAGTCTATGACTCTGCTTCAGGTTAAAGAACTCGTTGACGAAATGAAAGAAAAGTTCGGCGTGACCGGCGCGATCGCCGTTGCCGGCGGTGCTGCTGCCGGTGCTGCCGCTGCCGCTGCTGAAGAAGAGAAGACCGAATTCGACGTCGTGCTGAAGGATGCCGGCGCTGAGAAGATCAAGGTCATCAAGGTTGTCCGTGAAGTCGTTTCCGGCCTGGGCCTGAAGGAAGCCAAGGACATCGTTGAGTCCGCTCCCAAGACCATCAAGGAAGCCGTCTCCAAGGAAGAAGCCGAAAAGATCGCCGAGCAGTTCAAGGCTGTTGGCGCCACCATCGAAATCAAGTAATTTCATATGGTGTCACCAGGGCGGACGCAGTTGCGTCCGCCTTGTTTTATGCCTGTTTTTCAGGTATAATGGTTTAGTACATTAACGCGGCATGTGAACGATATTCCGCGCAGCGTTCCGGATCAGCCCAACGGGCTGTCCCCTATCATGAAATGATCTGATCGATGATTGTGAAAGATGAACTGTTTTAAACGCTTTACCATAGTCCTGGTGCTTCTGATCCTTCCCTTCTCCTTCTCCCTGGCTGAGGACAACCGAATTGCGCCTGCCTGGCCTGTGCCGGACTACGCGGAGCATCTGATCCAGGTTGCCTCGGAAGAAGTGGGATATACGGAGGATCACGGCCGGACAAAGTACGGTGCCTGGGCAGGCGATCCCGCCGCCCAGTGGTGTGCGGAATTCCTCTGCTGGTGTGTGGACCAGGTGGACCAGCGGTGGGGCACCGCCCTGCTCCGGAACGTCTACCCCTTCTACACCTCCTCCAATACCGGACGGAACTTCTTTGTCCGCGCCGGCCGCTATGTGGTGCGCAAAGGCCGGGTGGACGGCTGGGGATACCAGTGGATGAAGGGAAAGGATACCTTCATCCAGTCCGGCGACTATGTGCCCCAGCCGGGAGACTGGGTCTTCTTCAACTGGGGCGGCGGCACGGATACGGAGCACGTGGCCCTGGTGGAATACTGTACGGAAGACCGGGGCGGAAACATCACGGTGCACGTCATTGAGGGCAACAATCCCTCCACCGTGGCCCGCAACACCTACGAACTGAACAGCTCCTCCATTCTCGGCTACGGCACCGTCCGGGAGGTGGCGGACACCACCATGGTCTTCGGCAACCAGGGGGAAAAGGTCCGCCAGCTGCAGGAGCGGCTTGCCTACCTGGGGTTCCTCCGGTCCGACCTGGTGACCGGCAAGTTTACCGATTCCACCACCGAGGCCATCCGCGCCTACCAGGAAGCGCGGGGGCTGCGGATCATCGGCGTGGCTAACCGGGAAACCCAGCAGCTGCTGGAAAAGGAATATAACGAAGCCTACCAGAACGACCCCGATATCTGGTCTGTTGTGGACGAGGACTGAGCCCCGTCCTTCAGGATAAACATTTTTGACTGACAGCTATATTTTCAAGATCTCCGCTGAAAGGATGCTTCTTAACGATGAAACGGCGTTTTCTTTGCCTGCTCTGCGCCCTGCTTCTGATGATTCCCTCCCTGGTTCCCGCGGAATGTTCTGTCCCGGACGGCAGCCGCAGCTTCGATTTTGATTTCACTTTCACCCTGAACGCGCAGGCTTTCCCGAAGCTGCTCCGGTCCCGGATGGCCGGATACGCGGCGCTGATCAACCGGCTGGGGCTGAAGGGCAACATTGCCTGGACCCCGGCGACGGAATCCATGGAGCTGAACGCCGTGCTTTATTTCACGGACAATCCCTCCAAGGCTTACCCCTTCAGCATTTACGGCGCGCAGCCCCGGATCTTCATCACCTCCCCTCTGCTGCAGAACGAGGTGATCCTGCTGAACATGGCGGCGCTGCTGGAATTTGCCGTGAAGACAAAGAAGACCCTGGGCATTCCGCTGCCCTACCTGGCCTATCTCTATCCCCTGACCACCGAGTATGCCATGGCGGGCCCGGCGGCGATCTGGAAAGAGGTCATCGGTTCCTATCCTGAAGGCGGACAGGTGACCGAGGAGCAGCTACGCACCCTGACCCAGCGCTGGTCCGAGGAATTCATGAACAATCCGGACCTGCAGCGGTGGATTTCCGCGCTGGCGGACGGCTCCGACAACGCGGAAGCCGCCGTGGAATATGAATTTACGCACGCGCCGGACTATATTGAAAAGGCTACCGGTTTCCGTCCCATTACGGTTACGGCCGGCAACGGATCCGAGGTCTGGACCGGTTCCAACGGCGAAGCCCTTTATTCCCGCCAGGAATCCGAGGGCACCGTTTCCATGTCCGTCACCCTGCCCGCCTCCCAGAACGGGTATGTTCCCTTCCTCGTCTACAGCAGCGCCAACGACGGCGTAACCTCTTCCTTCAAGCTGGAGACCTCCCTGAACCGGGATCCCTACGCGGTGGTGGTGGAGCCGGTACCCGCAGAGGACAGCTATGCCGGAGAAGAAGAAGGCTATTACGACGAGTATGCGGACGAGGACGAAGGATACTACTACGACGAGGATGAGTATTTCGACGAGGAATCCGGCGAGTACAGCGGATACAACTACTATGACGAGTACGGCGAATCCGGCGCCCTGCAGGAGGAAGCCCTTCCCGCCAGCCTGCTGCACCTGATCGTCGAGGCGGAAGGCCTTCCCGGCGCCCTGCCCGCCGATTCCAACTTCAACATCCTGTTTAACCTGCTGGAGAAGATCTTCCCGAATTACGGCGCCGTGATCCACGGCGAAACAAAAAAAGACGGATCGCTGCTCCTGACCGTCCGGAAACCGGACAATAACGGAAAGCAATCCGAAGAGATCTTCCGCTGCACCGGAACGCTGGTCCCGGCGGAAGCGAGGGCAATACCGAATTATATGCAGAAGGAGCTGGACGGGATTTACAACGTTTTCTCCTTCAATGAGCAGAAACTGGCCGATTTCCGGAACAAGGTGCTTCCGCCGCTGGTGCGCAGCATCTTCAGCTTTGTGGAAGCCGCGCCCACTTCTGCCTGCCAGAGCCTGCTGGACGATCTGACCGACAGCGGCATCCTGGACATGGTGATGAAGTACTGAGCTTATTCTTCGTATTCCGTATCAAATACAAAGGCAGCGGGGCCTTCCTGGAACACATGATTGGTTTCGGGGTCCCACTCCACGGTAAGCGGTCCTCCGTTCAGTTCGAGGATCGCTTTTCTTTCGCACAGACCGTTCAGCACGGTCGCCACCAGGGTGGCGCAGGCGCCGGTACCGCAGGCCAGGGTTTCCCCGCTGCCCCGCTCCCACACCCGCATCCGCAGATGGGTCCGGTCCTTCACGGTCACAAATTCCACATTGGTTTTCCGGGGGAACAGCGGATTGACCTCAATGGAGGCTCCGACGCCGTGGACGTCAAAACTGTCCGCGTCATCCACATAAATCACCGCGTGGGGATTGCCCATGCTGACGCAGGTCATATTATACTGTCTGCCCAGGGCCGCCACAGGAGCGCCGAGGACGGGATTGCCGTCCACCTTCACCGGGATTTTCGCACCTTCCAGCTCCGGTTCGCCCATATCCACCCGGACGGTTTCGGTGACGCCGTCCTTAACGGTCAGCTTCAGGATCTTGATTCCCGCGCCGGTCATCAGGCGAATCTCTGTTTTATCGGTCAGTCCCCGGTCATGAACATACTTGGCGATGCACCGGGTAGCGTTGCCGCACATCTCCGATTCGCTGCCGTCCGCGTTGAACATCCGCATCCGGAAATCCGCTTCCTCACAGGGCATGATCAACACCAGGCCGTCCGATCCGACGCCGAAATGGCGGTCGCTGATCCTCCGGGCCAGCGATACCGGATCCTTGACGGTCTCTTCAAAGCAGTTCACATAGATATAGTCGTTTCCCAGGCCCTGCATCTTGGTAATCTTCATCTGATTTCTCCCGCCGCGGCAATGACGTTGCCGATTCCCTCCGGCAGCCGCTCCGCTTCCTCTTCCGTTGTTTTCTGTCTGCGGATAAACTTGTTCAGTTCCTGCAGGCGTTTGATCCGGCCTTCCACCCGTTTGCCGGTAAGGGCCTTGCTGCGGTACCGGTCAAAAATGGCCCGCACTCCCATGGTCACGGGAATCGCCGCCCAGAAGCCGGTCAGGCCGGAAACGGCCGCGCCCACGCCCATGGCGGCGCCTGTTTTCACCATCCGGTAAGCGCCGTCCTTCAGGCCGGTGACGCCCGGTTTCCGTCCCAGCAGCACCTTGGAACCCTCGCTGACCGAGATCACCACAAAGGGCAGCAGCCCGCTGACGCTCTCCGTCAGTTCCGTCAGTACCCCGGTCTCCTCCAGGAGCCCGGTATCCACCGCAATTTCATCCGCATAGGTCAGCCCTGTCGCGATCGTATCCACAACCGTGTCATGTTGCCGTTTGCGGTATTCCTTAACCAGTTCTTCGTAAGTCTTCATAAACGAACAACTCCTTTCAGTCGTTGTTCTCCAATTCAGAATTCAGAATGCAGAATGATAGAGTGTTTCCTTTTCCGCTTAGTATCCTGACAGGCTGTCCTTCCAGTCTGTCGCTGCCCCAGTACTCCATTTTGTCATCCCGACCAAGGCCACAGGCCGCGTGGAGGGATCTCGTTTCTTTTCAGCAACTTTTCCTTCCTGTCTACTGCTGCCCCAGTCCTCCACTTTGTCATCCCGACCAAGGCCGCAGGCCGCGTGGGGAACAAGCCGAATGACAGACCTGTGGTCTGTCGGCGAAGCCGAAATGAAGCGAACGAGTCATCCGAAAGGGAGAGCAGAGCCCGCTCCAAGGGCGATGAGCGACCATTGAGGATGCAGAATGGATCTCGTTCTCCTCAATGACTTAAATCCTTCCACTCAGGATTCATCCGTTCAATTAAAAACCTTTTTTTCTCTCTATTCCAGTTTTTCAATTGTTTTTCCCTTGCAATCGCTGCCTTAACGTCATGACAGCTTTCAAAATACACCAGTTTATGCACACGATACTTTTTCGTGAATCCCTCGATCAAGCCACTCTGATGCTCAGTTATCCGTCTCTCCAGATTGTTTGTTACCTCAACATAGAATACGTCGTTGAATTGATTTGCCAGGATGTAAACATAGTATGTATTCATGGTTATCAAAAATCTACACCAGGATCTTCTGACAAGAGGAAACGAGATTTCTCCACGCGGCCGCAAGCGGCCTTGGTCGAAATGACAATTGGGATCAACGGTTTACTCAAAAAATCAGGTTACAAAACACGTCCAATTATTCTTCCATCAGAAAAACTTATTGATCACCGTTACCAGGATCCATGCAGCGGCCGCGATGCTCACGATCAGCGTAATGCCTTTGATGATCCCGCCGGACTTCTTCTTATCCTTCGCGTTTGTCTTTGCCTGCTTTTCCAGCGTGGAAACGCGGTTCCGCAGCTCGGTCACATCCCGGTCGTGGTTCTTCCTCTCCTCCTCCAGGGAGGTCTCCAGCAGGTTAATGGTACTCTCCAGCTTCTGGATCCGCTTATCCTCCTGGGTCATCAGGCCGTCCACTTCCCGGCGCAGCTTTGTCTGATCCTCGCACAGACCTTCCGCCACCAGGGTCATCTCGGCCGTAAACTGCTCTATCAGCTGGTTCGTATTCTCGCCCTTCACCATTTTCAGGGCACCATCCCACAGGGTGGGCTTCTTCGTCTTCTCAGCAGTGAGGGTCTTTTCTTCTTCCATGTCAAGCGCCTCCCTTCCTCCGGATTGTATCATATCCGAAGTGCGTTCCTCAACATTCTTCCCCGGATTATCAGATAGTGAACACAAAGCGTTCACCGCGGATCAGCTGGATATTGGTATGCAGGGGCCGTCCCCGCTGGTCATAAATCACCTCGTGCAGGCAGATCAGGGGGGTGCCTTCCTCCGTTTCCAGCAGTTCCGCCTCATCCCTGTCCGCAAAGCGCAGGGACACATCATGCAGGGCCAGTTTCGGTTCCACGCCGTATTCCCGCAGGATGTTGTACAGGCTGCCGCTCAGGTCCTGATCCTGCAGCCAGGCATAAGCCATGGAGAAGTGGTTCCTTTCCAGCACCACGGGTACGCCGTCCGCCCGGCAGACCCGGAGGATTTCCAGCACCCGGCTGCCCCGGCTGATATTCAGCCCTTCCGCGGCTTCCGCCCCGGCCTCCGTTTCCCGGACGTGAATCACATCAATGGAGGGTTTCACCCGGTTCAGCTTGCAGGAATCATGGAAGCTGTGCAGGTTCTTCAGCGGCAGGCCGCCCCGGGGCGTGGCCACAAAGGTTCCCTTGCCCTGTTTCCGCTCCAGCAGGCCTTCCGACGTCAGTTCGGACAGTGCCCGGCGGACGGTTACGCGGCTGACCTGATACAGCTTCTCCAGCTCATGCTCCGGCGGAATCCGACTTCCTGTAGGATACACTCCCCGCTCGATATCCCCGCGGATCCGCTGCATCAGCTGATGGTACAGCGGGCTGAAGCTTTCCGCCTGTAACTGTTTCATGTGTTTCCCCTCTTATTGTTGCGACATTATATTGTATTGATACATTTCAATACAAATATATTTTACCACGCTCCCTGCCGAAAATCAAACAGACCGGCTTTCCGGCGTCAAAAAACGGCCGGATATTCATCCGGCCGCGACATTTCATTTTCCCTCAGAACTCTTTCCGTTTGATCCAGCGTACTGCCAGCAGATAACCAATGACGATCAGCAGGATCACCAGTCCCGCCACGATCAGCATAACGGTCTGCGGGCCAAGCCGGGTGAGGAATCCCACTGCCTCTTCCTTCGCTCCGGGCAGCAGCTTGGTAATCATCAGAACGCCCAGGGCAACCACCGCGAACAAAGCAAATATCACGATTCTTCCCTGGTCCCCGCCGAAGCGGATCCGCACAGGCACCATCACAGAGATAATCGCCGCGCCCGCAAGGGCGGAAAAGATGAACAACGATCCCATGTCCGTTCCCGCCGGCACCTGTTCAAACAGCATACGGGCCGCCAGGCACACTCCTGCCAGCACAAGGGACGCCGCCATCAGGATGAATCCCAGGACAAACTTCTCCTGCGCGTAGGTTTTCCGGTCAAAGGGCAGCGCAAACAGGTGCGTATTGCTGTGGTCCAGTTCATCATAACTGATGGTACTGATCATCAGAATCGACGCCATCATCATCAGGAAAGGGAGCCCGAAGCCGTCATTATGCATCACCGTAAACCACACCGCCAGGAGCAGATAAACCGGCAGAATCTTCTTCTGGCTTTTCAGCAGGCAGAGGTCCTTAATCAGCAAACCTTTCATTATTGTTCTCCTTTGAGCATCATCATAATATATTCATCCATGGTGATCCGCTCCACCACCATGCCCGGGCAGTTTTCGGAATAATAGCGCTTCTGGTCAGTCAGCAGGCTCCATCCGAAGCCTTCCTTTTTCCGGCGCAGGATATAGCTCTTATCCAGCTTTTCATAATCCTGATCGCTGACCTTCAGCACCGCGTAATCGCTCAGCAGCCGGTCGGTTTCCTCATGGCAGACAATACGGCCGTTGTCAATCATGTAAAAGTCATCGCAAAGCTGTTCCAGGTCTCCGGATATATGGGAGCTGATCAGGATTGACCGGCTGTCATCCTCCGCAATATATTCCCGCAGCAGATCCAGGATCTGGTCCCTGGCCAGCACATCCAGGCCGGCTGTCGGCTCATCCAGGATCAGAAGCTCCGCCTGATGGCAGAGGGCGCTGAGCACCCGGAGTTTTGCCTTCATACCGGTGGAAAAATCCTTAATTCTCTTGTCCTCCGGCAGGGATAGTTCCCGGGCCTTTTTCCGGAAAAGATCCCGGTCAAAAGCCGGATAGAAGGCCGCCAGAACCGCGGAGACGTCCTTTACCGTCAGTTCCCCGCTGAATCCGGATTCCGCCAGCGCAAAGCCGATCCGCCGCTTATCTTCCACGGTCGGCACTTTCCGCTTGCTGCCGAAGAGTTCTATTTCCCCGCCGTCATGGGAGATCAGTCCCAGGATCGCCTTGAAGGTGGTGCTTTTGCCGGCGCCGTTTGCGCCGATAAAGCCGGTGACGGTTCCGGGCCGGACTTCCAGAGAACAGTCCAGGGTAAAATCCCGGTAAATCTTTGTCAGGTTGGTCAGTTTCAGCATACTTTATTTATTCCTCCGTGATAATCTCCAGCATATTGGCGAGTTCCTCCCGGCTGACGCCGTACCGCTTCGCCTTCTGCGCCACCGCTTCCAGGTCTTTTTCCAGTTCCCGCCGCTGTTCTTCCTGGATCATGGACCGGTTCGGCGCGCAGACATAGGTGCCCTTTCCGTGGATGGTGGCCGTCAGGCCTTCCTCCTCCAGGGCGTCATAAGCCTTTTTCACCGTCAGCGCGCTGATCTTCAGTTCCCCGGACAGCGTGCGGACCGATGGCAGAGGATCATTCTCCGCCAGTTCCCCGGACAGGATCATCTGCTTGATCGAGGCAATGATCTGCTCATAAATGGGAATCATGGAATAGGTATCAATAATAATCTTCATGGATCCGGACCTTTCCTATGTTGATTCAACGCAAACAGTATATAACAGTGTAAAACTGTTGTCAACTGTTATATGCTGTTTATCAAAAATATTTTTCATGTAGCTTTTTCCGGCTAAAGGAAAAAGACAGGAAGAAGCCTTCCTGTCTTTACCGGTTTCGTTCCCCGCCGGTCAGAAACCGGCGCCCAGATTCTCAAAGGTATCGATGATTACCGTGCATTCGGGAGAAACCCGCTGCATGATCATGCGCATCATGTTTTCCGGCACCGCCACGCAGCCGCCGGTATAGGGCTTTGCCGGACCCAGGCAATGCAGGAAAATGGCGGATCCGCGTCCAGGAGTGCCCTGATCGTTGAAGCTGATGTTGAGACAGTACTGATACTGATATTCATAATCAATAATGTGCTCACTGTCTTCCATGGCCAGATCCGGCACATCCCGGAGATCGACCATCTGGTTGTACTGCCGTTCCGGATCGCCGGACCAGTAGGTATTGTCATCCGCCTGAATATAGGGCAGCGCGCATCCGGGATCAGGCGCGATCCCGAAGGCTTTGTTGAAGGAATATACTCCGACGGGCGTCTGACCGCAGCCTTCCGCGTGATCGGCGTCCAGGCACAGTCCGTTCCGGCCCACAAAGCCCGGCGTGGACAGGATCTGTTTCCAGACGCCGTTTTCGTCCCGCTCGTGCATGGTAATATACGCCGTGGTCTGATCCATGCCCATCCCGGCCACAATGAACATCTGTTCCGCGTCCTGCGCAGCGGGCAGCTCCGTCACCCAGGACGGCGATACCGTTTCATGCTGGATATTCGCATGCAGGCCTTCAACCCGGTCCGAAAGCGTACCGTCCGCGGCGTTTTCCAGGGACCGGCGGCTCACAGGGAAAGTGAAGTACGTATTGGGATACGGCTCATCCCTGAGCGTGAAATGCCACCATTCCTCCTCCAGGGGCTTGAATCCATGGGCCAGCATGGCATCCCGCAGGATCATCCGGTTCCGGTACTGTTCGTCAGTGATTCCGGTATAGTCCGGGTGGCTCAGTTCCCCGAAATAATCGAAGGTACCTCCCATATCCGCTTCTTTTTCGGTTTTCATATCAAAAAGGGTCAGATCCACCGTGCTGCCCCGGCTGTGGCCGGAATGCTCCGCAATATACCCCAGGGGGAACAGCGTATCCTTTTCAAGCTCCGGATAAAAGTAAGGCTTCATCCGGGTGTCTTCATAATCCAGCGCCCAGCGCATAAAATGGGTCACGGCCTTCTGGGGCCGGTAAGCGTCGTAAATCTTCAGCCGGTAGCCCTTCCCGATCAGGTCGTCGCTGACTTCCTTCAGCGCCGCTGCCGCTTCCTTCGTCAGAAGCGCGACGGGTTCTTCATAGCCGTCGACGCGGCCGCCGATAAAGTTATAGGTGGAATAATACCGGATTTCCAGGATTGCGTCCGGCACTGCTTCACTTAAAAGCACAAAATCAGAGGCGTCATCCGAAAAAACCATATCATCCTGCTCCGCCATGGCCGCATTGAGGCCGGTCAGCATTAGCAGCGCCAGAAACAGCGCCATCCACTTTTTCACCGTTCAGCCCTCCGTTTCTTCTTTTCGTCCGTTTTACTGATTATCAGGATACCATTCGGCAATCACGCTGGTCGGAATCTCAAAATGCTGGTAATCCTTCCGGTCTTCCCAGTCTCCGCCCCATTCAAAGCCGTGTTCGGTGAAGAGACGGTAGCACAGGTCCTCATGGTCAATCCTGCAGGGAAAATCCGCTTCCCGGTCCAGGTAAGGTTCACCCGTAACCGGTTCCACAATGCGGACGCCATCCACGATTTTCGTATAGGGATTGTAAAGGGTATTGATGTCCACAGCCAGTCCAAGGCCGTGCTTGGAAACCCGGGTTGTATGGGAAATGAACCGGAAATTGAAGGACGAGGAATTATTGTCCTCCATGGAAAGCTCGTCATCCGCGTCATACTCATCCACCAGCCGGATTTTTTCAATCGGGTATTCCGCTTCATACAGTTCCCGGAGAATCTCCAGCACATCCTCCGCAATATGTCGGTTGACGATCATTTCCCCTTCCCGGGTTTCCCCGTTCAGATCCACATGTAGCACATGCAGGTACCGCAGGTCCTCCCGGGGAAGCGTGCAGTCCTCCTTAAAGGATTTTCCTTCAATACGCGCAAAGATTTCATCAGATATGGGAGCGATATAAAACGCGTCTTCCGGCTGCGCAGCCTCCTCCGGCTCCATTCCGCTCATGGAAGCGAATATTTCCGCAAACATCCTGATTGTCTCCTCCTGTTCCGGCATGGCTTCCACAAGCGCCTGGACAGCCTCTTCCGGGTTTTCAGCCGCCAGTGCCCCGGTAATCTTCTCCATCAGCGCCGTATATTCACCCCAGACGTCGTTTTCCGCGTCGTACGTTCCGTCCGCGTGATAGCGCAGATCCGCGGCATAGCGGGATAAGCCGGCCACGCTGACGCTTTTCACCGTCAGATCACCGATATAGCCGTTTTCATCGTGCTCCCTGTACTCCGTATAGGTTTCATTCAGCAGCAGGTTGTAATCATACATTCCGAAGCTTACGGTATAGACAGCCGTATCATCCGCGCCCATTTCGGAAGACCCGTGTTCATAACCCGCCGCTTCCACTTCCAGCAACGTCTTTCCCACCAGTTCTTCCAGTTCCTCCCGGGACTTCGGCTGGGCGGTAATTTCCTCTTCACGGGTAACAGGCAGCGTTCTTAAATAAGCATTATATGCCTCAAACGCAGCTTCCACCGCATCCGCTTCCACAGATTCCAGTGTGCCTTCTGCCATTTCCCTGGCTTTATCATCCAGATCCGCCGTCAGACGATGAGGAGCTCCGTTCAGCGTAACAACTACATTGAAATGCTGATCGTCACCGCCGGCGATGCCTGTGTAGCTTTCCGACGCCATTGCGTCGCCTAAAGTCGCAAAGGAGAACCCGGCAGTTTCCTGAGCCAGGGCAGCGCCTGCCAGCATGACCAGAACCAGTACAGCCAGTAAGATCTTCTTCATCGTTAACATCCTTTCTTCTGTTACCGTAATCACCGTTCAGGTTTTACCGGGATCACAGATTCATACGCAGCAACCGGTCCATCCGGCTGTTGCGTTTTTCTGTTTCTATGAGAAATACAGGATACAAAACAGATCAATCGCGGCTATTATTTATTTTTCCATCATTTGACAGTACCATCATAGCTTAAATCATTTCCACGGTCAATCAGCTTTCCTTCTGTGAGGCGCATCCGTTGTACAAAAAGACAGGAAGTCCCTCTTCCTGTCTTTGATTTGTGAACAGTATCTGTATTTCGTCTGAAATATCCCTGTTCTCTATGTTTTTCTCCCCTGTCCTGTGTTACAATGGGCAGGTGCTGTGAACCCCATGAAACCGCAAAATGGGTACAAAAAAACCCAGGGCCCATTGATGCAACGTGCTCCAGGTTCATGGAGCTGATAGCCAGATTCGAACTGGCGACCTCATCCTTACCAAGGATGCGCTCTACCGACTGAGCTATATCAGCACGCTGTCTTGCGACAACGGACGTATTCTATCATACCGCATGCAAAAAATCAAGCCTTTTTTTCAGGCTTTTTTGGGAAAGGATTTTCATGAAAAAAGATCTCACTCTCCCCTGTGAACTTCCTGCCGGTTTCACCTTCACCGATCCCTCCGGACTGACCGCCGCACAGGCTGAAGAGAAAGTTCAGTCCGGCCGTGCCAACCGCATGACTGACCCGGACAGCCTGAGCCTGCCCCGGATCCTGCTGAACCATACCCTGACGCTCTTCAACCTGCTGAACCTGTCCCTGGCCCTGTGCCTGCTGCTGGTCGGAAGTTACCGGAACATGCTGTTCCTTTTTGTGGTTTTTGCCAATATTCTGATCGGCGCGGTGCAGGAATACCGTGCCCGCAAAACCATCGCCTCCCTGAAGCTTCTGAACGCCCCTTCCGTCCACGTATTGCGGGATGGAAAGGAAATCACCCTTGAAAAGGAAGCCACCGTGGAAGGCGATCTTATTGTCCTGCGGGGCGGAGACCAGGTAGTTGCGGACGCCGTCGTGGTGGACGGCAGCGGCGCCGCCATGGAATCCCTGCTGACCGGGGAAAGCAACGCCGTGTCCAAGCAGGTGAACAGCTGGCTGTATTCCGGTTCCTATATAGTAGAAGGAAGGCTGCTGGCCCAGCAGGTGTATGTAGGCGATGAAAGCTATGCCGGCCGTCTGACCAGCGAGGCCCGGAAAGACGCCCGTCCCGCTTCCCGCCTGATGACAGACCTGAAAAAGCTCATCCGCTTTGACTCCATGGTGCTGATTCCCCTGGGCGTCCTGCTTTTCCTCAAGCAGCTCCTGCTGCGCCATGTGCCCGTTGCGGAAGCCGTACCTTCCTCCGTGGCCGCCATGATCGGCATGATCCCGGAAGGGCTTATTCTGCTGACCAGCGTCGCCATGGCTGTCGGCGTGGTGAAACTGGGAAGACGCAACGCGCTGGTTCAGGAGCTTTCCGGCATTGAAACCCTGGCCCGGGTGGATGTCCTGTGCCTGGACAAAACCGGCACCCTCACCACCGGTACCATGGAACTGGAGGCCGTGGAAGGCGTGGAACGCACCCGTGAGGAGACAGAACAGGCTCTTGCCCGCCTGCTGGGCGTCTTTGATGAAAACAGCGCCACACTGAACGCACTGCGGGCCAAAATACCGCCTGCGGCGGAAAAGCCCCGGGATGTGCTTCCCTTCTCCTCCGAACGCAAAAAATCCGCCGCTACTTTCTATGACGGCACCATGCTCATCCTCGGCGCTCCGGAATTTGTCCTGGGCGACCGCTATCCCGCGGAGCTGCGGGCAAAGGTGGAACAGTACGCCTCCGAAGGCAAGCGGGTTCTGGTACTGGTGGAAGGCCAGGGGCTCGTTTCCGCCGAATCCCTTCCGCCCTTCAAAACCATCTGCGGTATCTGCGTACTATCCGACCAGCTGCGCCCTGCCGTGGATGAAACCCTTCGCTATTTCCGGGAACAGGATGTGGATCTGCGGATTATCTCCGGCGACAATCCCATCACTGTATCCATGATTGCCCGCCGCGCCGGGATTCCCGGCTGGGACAGGTATGTGGACGCCTCCTCCCTGAAGACCGAAGAGGCGCTGGATGACGCCTGCGACCGCTATACCGTCTTCGGCCGGGTTACCCCGGAACAGAAGAAGTCTCTGGTGCTGGCGCTCAAGCGCAAGGGACATAACGTGGCCATGACCGGAGACGGCGTCAACGACATCCCCGCCCTGAAAGCCGCAGACTGTTCGATTGCCATGGCCGGCGGCGCGGACGCTGCCCGCAGTTCCGCCCAGCTGACGCTCATGACTTCCGACTTCAGCGTTCTGCCTGAGGTCGTGCTGGAAGGCCGCAGGGTCATCAATAACATTACCCGGGCCGCATCCCTCTTCCTGACCAAAACCATCTTCAGTTTCCTGCTGAGTCTGCTGATTCTCGTGCTGCCGGCGGTTTATCCTTTCCAGCCCATCCAGCTGACCCTGATCTCCTCCCTGATGATCGGGCTTCCCGGCTTTGTACTGGCCCTGGAACCCAGCGGAGAGCGGATCCGGGGCGATTTCCTGCGCACCGTGCTTTACCGCGCCCTGCCGGGCGGTATCGCCGCCGCTTTCTGTGCCTCCATCTCCATGGCAATGACCTGGGCGGGCTGGTCCCATGCCCTGTGCAGCACGCTGGCCACCCTCTGCGCGGGTGCCGTCTGCTGGATCGTGCTCATCCGGTCCTGCCTGCCCCTCAACACGCTGCGCCGTGCCCTGCTGCTGGTCACCGCCTGCGCCTTTACGCTGGCCTTCCTGCTGCTGGGACACATTTTCTTCCTGGTCCCGCTGACCGGTCCCGCGGTGGCGCTTTTCGCCGGGCTGGTTCTGGCAGGCGGCGGTGTGGTGCTGCTGTGCGGCTGGATCCTGAAGCGCAGGAGCTGATCATAAGAATACCAATAAAAAAGGACGGCCTCACGCCGTCCTTTTGATCTTCTTACTTCACGCCCGGAATATCCTGGTCAAAGGGCACCCACTGGTGGTTCTTGAAGCACCAGATATAATGCCGGTAACGGATATGTTTTCTCCAGCCGTCCACGGTTGCCGCGTGGGAGGGCTGGAAGTCCACCTGGCAGTCCGGATGCACCTGTTTGAAGCGTTCCTTCTCTTCGTCCGTCAGATGACGGATCATGTTCGCCCAGAGACGTTCCAGGGTGTCAATGCCGTCCAGCGGGGAAAGATCCGGCGTCTGGCAGTTGGTAATGTTCAGGTCCAGCAGTTCCTTGCAGTTAGCCAGCGGAGACAGGTCCGTGAAAGGATTGGTGAACAGCTCCGCGTACTGCAGGTGTTTCAGTTCCCCGACAGGGGTGATATCCTTCACGTGGTTCTGGCCGATAATCAGCAGTTCCAGGTCCGGCACATACTTCAGGAAGTCCAGTGTCGTCACATCATTGTGGCCCAGGTCCAGCGCCTTCAGATTCGGAATATACTTCAGCAGCTCCAGCTTGGCGCTGGTCAGCTCCTTACCGGAACTGGGCGGATTCATCGTGGAGAAGGTGGTGGCGTTGGTGGCGCAGTAGTGTCCCTTGCCGAAGCTGACAATCCAGTCGAAATGCACCTGCGGATACTTTTCAATCAGCTCGATCATTTCGCTGTTGGTGGGATAACGTTTGGCGGAATTGTCCACCAGGCGGAGATTCGGGCAGAGGGCGACGAGCGCTTCCAGGTCCTCTTTCTTCACGGCACCCTTCAGTTCACGCAGATCCAGTTCCTCCGTTCCGTCGGAATACGGAACATTGCTCCAGTTCACGGTAAAATGGAATTCCGCCCCTTCCGGCAGGGCGTTTTTCACCTTGATCAGTTCGGAAGGTTTAAACTTTCCGGCTTCAATCGTCAGCGCTTCCGGCTGGTTCTTCTTCAGGTATTTCAGCGCGTCACTCAGCCCGGCAAAGCTGACCGTCTCTGCCTGCGCCGCCGCGAAAGCAATGCACAGGATCAGGAGCAGCACCGCGGCCGCCGCTTTACGGATAAAACGGTTTCGAAACATTCTTGATCAGACCTTTCAGGGAAAAATCGTACAGGTGATATGATACCATGCCTGGCATAAAAAGCCAACCGCTGTTTTCCCTTCCGTCCCGCCTCAAGGTTGCGGTTTGCCCCGGTTTCGTCTATAATGCTCCCGGAGGTGCTGGCCTTGAAACTGAAGTGTCTGCTCGCAATGTTCCTGATTACAATTCTGCTTTTCGGCTGTGCCGTTTCACCGGCGGAAGCCCCGGACGTGTCTGCCGGCGTGGACGCCTGCGGATTGCGCAGCTGGGATCTGAACGCGGGATATCAGTATGTCATCATGGGCTGGTATCCTTATGATAAGGATCCGGCGATCACCAAGAAGAACGCCAACGATCCGGCCATGTATGATCCGAAAACCTACAGCGAGGACGCCAAGGCCCCGGTGCTCTGGCAGGTGCTTTCCGTTGAGGACGGAAAGGCGCTGCTGTATACCACCTATATCATAGACGCCCATCAGCCCACGGAAGTCGACAACGAGAAAGACGCGAAAGGCCGGAAATATCCGGAAATTACGGATTACGGCGAAACGGACCTGAACCGCTGGCTGAACGATACCATGATTTATGATCTCCTCGGGGATGAGCCGGTGCTGGCCGCAGTAACGGAAGAACAGTACGGGCGACTGTATCCCCTGACAGACGGAGAACTGATGACCGAAAAATACGGGTTTACCGCGCAGCGCTTCTATGAGGTGAAATCCCGCTGGGCCTACGCCACCCCTTACGCACTGAACAAGAAGCAGCATAAGAAATACGGCAGCAAGTTGTCAAAGGACAGCTCCTACGGCACCTCGGACTACTGGGTTGCCGCACTGAAGCGGGACAGCAACGGCAACCAGCTGAAGGGCCGTTACCTCCAGCTCTGCGCCGGTATCGCCGATCCGCATGAAAAGGGCGGCACGAACATCGGACACCTGAGCTTCGGTTATCTGAACCGGACCACCGTGGGTCTCCGGGTGGCCCTGCGTCTGGACACCTCAAAGATTCAGGTAATCTCCGGCAACGGCTCCATCTGGGATCCGTGCCGGCTGGCTTTGGTGGAAGAAAAGGAAGGAAGCAAGGCAGTTGTCACGCCTCCCCTGCGGGAAGGCCCCACACCCGTTCCGACTACGCCGGCTCCCGTGAAAGACCGGCCGAGACTGGAAACCCCCGGTCCGAACGTAACTCCGGTTCCGGTTCCCGAATGGGCACAGTAAAAAAACAGGTAAATTTCCCCTGCCTTTGAAAAAGAGCATTGGACGCGTTCCAATGCTCTTTGTTTATGCAGTTCAGGCGAAGGTGGCTCCGCATTCCTGGGAAAGCTCCACAGGGTCCACAAACATGAAGTTCCGGTGCAGAAGCTGCATCCGGGGATAGGTGGCGCTGAACACGCTTTCTCCCCCGAATTCAGCCTTCACGGTCACTTCCTCCACCGGCAGGCAGGCCAGCAGATCCCGGGCAATCCTCAGTCCCATTGCGGCCAGATACAGCTTCCGGTTCTTTTCCATATATTCGCCCTTGCAGCGGAAGGTGCTTTCCAGCCGGGAAGCGGACAGGGCGCGCATGCTGATGTTTTCGGCAAAGTCTGTCAGTTCTCCCAGCGGATTGGCCTTCTGCAGCACCTCAGTATAGGCGTCCAGGTCTCCGGCCAGCACGCGCTCCGCGTGCTTGTGATAGAAGGTCCACATCTTCAGCGTGGTCAGTCCGTCCGCGGGCGTGCTGTGGGAAAGGGCTTCCGTCCAGTCAACGGATTCATCCGCGGTCTTCCAGAGATTCCGGATATCGGTTCCGGGTTTTTCCGGTTCCTTCACCGGAGGCTTCGGCTGTACGGAGGATCCTGCCGCGGGTGTTTCCGTTGCCACAGGCATCACACCGCCCCACAGATCCGAGGCGATCGCTTTCATACGCTTCATGAACTCATTCTGGTCCATGATGTTGTTCTGCTGATCACTCATTTCCGGCGGCCTCCTCTCTGCGGCAAATCACACTCGGCGGATTGGCCGTGGTATTGAACCCCTCGATCACGATCTCCGCGTCTCCGGAAATGCCGTTGTCAAACAGCCAGCGGCTCAGCGGGTTGATCAGCAGGCTTTCCACCTGGTTGCCGATACCGCGTCCGCCGTTGGACAGATCGAAAGTGGCGGCTTCCTGCAGGCTGCTGTAGGCAAAATCCTCGATCCGGATCCTGATGTTCTTCTGTTCCCGCAGCCGGCTGATAATCTTGTTTACCTGAGACTTCAGGATCAGTTCGGCCGCGTCCTTGCGGATATAGTCAAACACCACGATGTTTTCGCCGATACGGTTCAGGATTTCAGGCCTGCCCAGTTCCAGTTTGAAGTAATCCTCAATAGCAGAACGGACCTTGGTCTGGACTTCCTTATAGGGCATATCCATGGTCACGTTAGGCTCCCGGTTGCCGAAAGCGTCCTTCACATAGATACCCAGGTTGCTCGTGAAGATGATGATCGTTTCGGAGAAATAGACCGTGTTCCCCTGCCCGTCCGTCATCCGGCCGTCCTCCAGGATCTGCAGGAACTTGTCCAGTATGGAAGAGTGGGCTTTTTCGATTTCGTCAAACAGCAGGATACAGAAGGGATTCTTCTTCACCGCGTTGGTCAGCTGACCGCCGGCTTCATAGCCCACATATCCGGGAGGTGCGCCCATCAGTTTCTGGTCAGAATGGCTCTGGCCGTATTCACTCATGTCAAAACGGATGCAGGTGCTTTCATCGCCGAACAGCTTTTCCGCCAGGGCTTTGGCTGTCTCCGTTTTACCGGTACCGGTCGGTCCGGCATAGAACAGCACGCCCTTGGGCTTCCCGGTGGAGGAGGAGTTTACCCCGTTCATACCAGTCACGGCGCGCTTGACCACGTCCAGGGTCCGCTCCAGGGCCGTATCCTGGCCCTTGATCCGCTTTTCGAAATCCTGCTTTGCCGTCTTCAGGCTTTCCATGTTCAGGCGGCTCCAGGGGTTTTCCTTGATGCCGTACTTGTACAGATCCACCACCGTGCACAGATCCCGGATCGGGATTTCTTCCTTTTTGCACAGCAGGCGCATTTCATCCAGCTCGGTGAAGGTCATGCCTTCTGTCAGGCCGACGAAGCGTTCCTTAATCCGCTCCAGTTCATCCGGATGCTCGCTGTAGTACGGCAGATCCCGGCGGTATACGGTACCGGAGAAGAACCCGGCAAAGTTGTTGCCGGTCATCATCCGCTTCCGTTCCTCGCGGTCCGGTGCTTCCAGCCGCAGGATTTTGCAGACCGGGTTGTTCAGGTAGAACCAGGCCGGCAGGTCGTTCAGCTTGTTCACCAGCAGAATCAGGAGATTCTGCTTCTTGCCCTGGGTGGTCCGCACCCAGGATGAGCTCAGGGCGCTCTGCATCAGGATATTGAAGCTGTTCACGTCCTGCTGGTCCATCCGCTCGGGCGTGGTGATATAATGGCTGGCCATTTCCAGCACGGTGACCGTGGCGGCCTTGCGTTGGAACATCGCCCGGCGGATCACGTTAGGTGCCGTATCCGCGCCGTTGCCTTTGAATTCAGCCTGGATGGCGCCGTCCTTGATGGTCGTTCCCGTGCCCGCGGCAAAGCGGTTCAGCATGGAAGGATCATAGGGACTCATAAAACCGACCAGGTTGCTGTAAAACACCACCTGGTCATAGCCGTTGTCCGAGAAGAAGGTATGCAGATACCGGCTCAGCGGGATGATCTCATCCTGCTCCACCGAACCCTTCAGCGGATAACGGTACTGATCCAGCACATTGCCTTCCAGAATCAGCAGGGGCTTGATGCCGCTGAACAGTTCCAGTTCCCTGTGCCATTTCGGAATCAGTGTTTCCATGTTTTCACTCATGTATGTTTGCCTCCCCTGGAGTGATCATTGTCCTTTAGTCTTCCGGGTGGGAGACGGATTGGAAGCCTCCGGCTTCCCCTGGGGGCCGTCATCCTCGCTCTCGGGAATCCCCACGCCGTCGAAAGCTGCCAGGTAATCCATTTCCATCCGGCTCAGTCCGTCCGCGTCCGCGGTGATCTCCGGCAGTTCGAAACTGGAATCCTGCTGGATGGCCGCCCGTACGGCCGCCGCTTCCTCCACGTTAGCCCGGTAGGGCTGATAATTGTTCACCGGAGCCGCGCTGCTGGTATAAACCGGATAGATCACCGGCAGCTGACCCAGATACTTTCCGTCATTGGTAAACAGCAGCTTCACCTGGACCACCATGCTGTAAAGGGAGGTGACTGTCTGATCAATCTTGAACTTTTCCGTCCGGATCGCGCTGTTGCCGCCGAATACGAAATTGCCCAGGGAATAGAAAATACAGCGGTTATTGTACACCTGGATTCCCTGCAGCACATGCGGATGGGTAATCACGACCAGGTCCGCGCCGTAGCGGATCAGCGCCTGGGACGTGCTCTCCGTATTGGTCTCATGCGCTCCCCGGTATTCCAGTCCGGTGTGCCAGCAGACCACAATGGCGTTGGCTTCCCCGGTCTCCTTGAGTTTTGTGATCATTTTCTTGATCTTTTCGAACTCTTTATAGACCGTTCTGTTTTCCAGGGCGATGAAGGCAACCTTAATGCCTTCCTTTTCATAGATATAATACTTGTAATTCTGGAACCAGCCGATATTGTTTGCGTCCAGGGTCGCTTTGGTGCTTTCCTCCCCCTGTTTGCCGAAGTCGCCGATATGGTTGTTGGCCAGGCTGCATGTTTCAATGGAGGACCCTGTCAGGATCTTCACGAAGTCCGTCGGGCCGCGGAAGCGGTAACGCTTTGTCCTGGACTCCTGGAACTTGTTATCAGACAGAACGCCTTCGAAATTGATGACCGTCTGGTCGTCATTCTCAAACATTGTCCTGAAGTTATCAAAGAAATAGTCTAAGCCCTTCGATGCCGCCAGCGAGTCGAAGGAATCCTCCCGCGGACGGGTGGCCTCCTCACTGCCCAGGGTGCAGTCTCCGGTAAATGTCAGCAGAATACTCTTTTCCGCCGCAGCGCAGCCGGATGAAATTACCACGGAAAGAACCAGCAGAATCAGGCAGACGGATCTCAGGCGTTTGATCATATGTTTATGACTCCTCCCCGGGGAATTCAAACCGGCGGCACCAGGTATATTTACTGATGGCACTCGGCAGCGCGCCCTGGCAATAGGTATTCAGGATATCACGGATATAGGAAGGCAGGCTCTTGTTGTACTTGACTTCCAGAATCATCAGGTTCTCGTCAAAGGGAGGAACCGTCGGCACATAGGGATTGAACAGATCCTTGCTCCACAGGCCGCTCCGCAGCTGCTTGTCAAAGGTGATCCGCACCTCTTCCGCCGGATGGAGATAGGCTTCCCGCACATAGTCCACCAGCACCACCGGCCGCAGCAGGTTCACTGTCATCTCCCGGAACACGTCGTTCAGCAGGCCGCTGCGCGTGGTTTCCAGTCCGGTCGGGTCCCCGGCCATCAGCTGCTCGCACAGCAGCTTCGGAATAGAGATGCTGCGTTTGGAGATCAGGCTTCCCACCTTGGTCTTGCACTCCAGCTTAATGACCTTGTCGCTGAAGTTGTAGATCCGGATCCGGTACTTGTCACGGTTCTGCACACCGCTCATCTTTTCCATGAACGCGTTATCAAACACGGTGTCAAAGTACAGGGACCGGATATGGTATTCGTTGTATTCGTCTCCGTTGGGATCGCGGTTCAGAATCCCGTCCAGAATGCCGGACAGCACGAAATACTGCCGCTCGTTGATAAAGTACTTCAGCTCATGTCGAAGCGGAAGTGTATTCATAGACACCGCGAATCCCTCCTCTCCATATTATCAATTCAGAATTTACAATTCATAATTCATAATTGAGATACTGAACCATCCTTTACAGATCGGTTCATATTGTATCTGTTTTAAGATCAGGAATAATGAAAAACGAATTAGAATCACATTCATTCTTCATGATCTGTTTCCGGCAATTCATAATTATGAATTGTGAATTATGAATTATGAATTACCTTACACTGACCTTTCAGGTCAGGTGCCTGCTTCCACCTGGCAGGCCACCAGGGTAGCGTCATGAACGCCTTCGATATTCAGCACAGCGCTGACCAGGTCCTGCTTGCTGTCCAGACGGACTTCCACGGTCATTTCAGCGCCGGAGCGGGTCACAGTCTTGCTGCGCAGTTTCCGCTGACGGACAGTCCGACGCAACAGCTGGGTGATCTCCTGCTCTGCATAGTCATCATAGTGAACCACCAGCAGGTAGGAGTTCGGGTTGCGGAAACGGATGAAGGTCATAGCGACCAGGATCACGCTGATGCCCAGCACAACTGCCAGTGCATGCACATACAGTTCCGCGCCCAGTAATATACCCATTGTCAGCGACCAGAACATGTAGGCCGTGTCCATGGGATCCTTGACCGCTGTACGGAAACGTACAATACTCAGGGCACCCACCATACCCATGCTCAGGGCGATGTCGCTCTTGATACACATAACCACAGGCGTGGTGATCAGCGTCAGCATCATCAGCGTCATGGCAAAGGTCGGGCTGTACAGCACGCCGCGATAGCAGCGCTTGTAAACAAAAGCGATGATCAGTCCGACGATGCAGCCCATCACCAGGCCGATGATGATCTTCCAGGGCGTCAGGCTCTCGAACTGGCTGAGAAAATAATCGCTCAGGCTGGCATCATTCTTGATGATTGACTTTGCTCCCGCAGCATAGGCAGTTGAGATAAACATTGGGGATTCCCTCCTTGAAATGGATTAAATCTTGAGATTAAACCACATTGGCAGGCATTTCAGGCCTGGGTCCGAAGTACTTGTTCATATCATTGTCCGTCAGGTTGAAAGCGTCCTGTGTAAAATCCCACAGCCTGGTCGGACGCTTCCTGATGACGTTGCGCAGTCTGTTCACCCGCTGCTCCCAGTAGCGGTAGGCGCCTTCCGGAGTTGTCGGCACGTCAAAAATGACTGATTTGTCATTCTTCGGGCCCCAGGTATCCCAGTGCATCTTCATTTCCGGTTCAATGATCGCGACCAGTTCATCCAGCTTCTTTTCCATGACCTCGGTGGTCAGCGTCCGGAAAATATTGCCGTAGATCGTCAGGAACTTATCCTTGTATTCCGGCACGCTCAGCAGCTTCATGAAGATGGTGTTGTCAATGCCCTTTTGACCCATACCCTTTGCCTTGGTATAGCTCCAGGGGCTGTTGAATCCTGAATCATACAGACCGTAGTCCACGTCGAACAGCACCCATTTCCATTTGCTGCCGTCCACATCGAAACGATAGAAGCGGGTATTACCGATATCGCTGTTGCCGAAGAACATCTCAAAGCCCATATATTCGAAGAGGTTGTCCACATCCACATTATCCAGGATGTACTGCAGGTCCTCTTCATTCTTGGCCGGATTGCCTGCTTTGATCTTTTTCAGCATCGCCTTAAAGGCCTTGTTGGAACCGTCTTTGGCCCGGCCGTTGGCCTGCAGCAGCGTAATCTTGTCCGCGTCTTCCAGGGAAAGTCCTTCATGCTGTGCCAGCATAAACCGGTCCGTCCGCTCCCGCAGGTTCATATTGCCCCAGTAAATGCCGTTCAGGTAAACGGCGTAGGGTTTCCAGGCCTGGTGGGCCACCTTGGAATCACAGTAATCCATCAGCCGGCTCTGGAAGCCGTCCTGCAGGCGTGTAAACATGCTGTCGTTACCGCTGTTACGCAGAACCAGCCCTTTAAACTCCGTAAACTCCCGGTCCGGGAACAGTTTCGCGTCAAAGGTCTTTTCTCCGTACAGGCTCTTGGCCCGGAACTTGAAGCTCTTCTGGGGCATATCCAGGGAAAAGTCGCCCATTGTGGAGAAGGCGCATCCCTGGCTGATCAGCTTGTTTCCGCTTTCGTCATAGATTTCCAGATAGCATTCGAATTTCTGCCCCGAATCCTTGACCTTACGGTACACTGTATTCTTGAAAGGCAGCTTTTCCTTATTCGCGTTTTCGCCTACGGTCAGCATACCGTTCTCCGGATCCCACAGGTTATCCGGGTCGGTCACGACACAGGCGATCGGAAGGCCGTGATATTTATTGACCAGGTATGTTCCGGTAATCACGTCGCTCGGCCTCATATCGCCGGTAGCGTATGCCCTGGCCCGCAGTACGGCGATATTCTTGATCTCCAGCCTTTCCCCGTTATAGGGAATGGAATTCTGGGTCGGGGTGGTGCAGTCTTCCGTATAGAAAACCTGCGTTCCCTCCGGAACGTTGATTTCCACGTAAACCGGATTGAAATACTGACCCGGTTCCACAGAGAAGGAAGGCTTGGGCGCGTAGCCGGTGAACCCGTTCCCGTTCTGCTGGAACGGTGTGGGCGTATCATAATAAAAAAACCCTGCCATTCCGGAGGTGCGGCCGAAGGATACATCCGTTCTCATTTCCGGAAGATTGACCTTGTCCAGCACTCTGCCTGTCGGATCTGTCAGGGTTATGGTTTCCATTTGCAGCTTTCCGACTTTGAAGGAGGCATGCGGTTCCATATTGGTGTTTTTCTCATTCACACCGTCGCACATAACCACCTTGTATTCACCCGGATTGATGGAAGTCCCGACAGGGAACTGCCATTTTCTGCCGTGGTCCAGCCGGTCGCTCAGCCCCCAGCCGGACAGGTCCACCGTCTCCGTTCCGGAGTTGTAGATTTCCACCCAGTCGGTATTGGCGCCGTTCGGATAGGTCGTAACGGAATCGTTACTGGCCATCACTTCGCTGATATAGACTCCGGTCTTGTTCAGCGCCCGGAGATTAATATCCATCTGGAGAAAGCCTGACCGGTTGTTCGGCAGAGACGGCGTAGGCGTCTGGAACACCTGCATCTGTCCGTATTCATTGCGTCCCCAGCTGCAGTCCAGCGGCAGGTTGTCAATCATGACGCGGTCCAGCACACGTCCCTGGCTGTCTGCCAGGACTATGGTTTCCCGTTCCGCACTGATCTTGAAGTTGGTATGGGGCGCGTTCTTTACGCGGTCCATCCGGTCTTTGCCGGTGCAAAGTACAATATAGTATCCGTTGGCCGGAATGGACGCATTGTCCGGGAAACGCCATTTCAGCGGTTTGCTTTCGTTGTCGCTCAGTCCGAGACCCGCCAGGGAGATCTCCCGGTTGGTGGTGTTATAAAGTTCAACCCAGTCGCACAGCTCATCGTCGTCATCCCGCAGTCCGGTGACGGGATCTGCCATGATCTCGTTGATGACAATGGAACCGTCGGACACGGAAATGCTTTCCCTGTACATACGGTTGCCCTCTTCCGTGTTTTCAAAACCGGGGCTGTACCAGGAAACGACCTCAAAACCGTTGACCGTCAGCGCGTAGCTCTCATCACTGGTCATGATGGGATATGTGCAGCTGTCAATCAGGTAACCGTTCTGATCATACAGGTATACTGTCTCCTTTGCGCTGCTGAGCTTGAACTTGGCGTGCAGGGGTTTGTTGACATCGGCCTGGTTTGTGTTGTCGCAGAATACTACTACCCGGCCGTCCGCCTCCAGGCTGATATTGGGGAACAGGAACTTGATCCGGTCTCCCCTGTCACTCAGGCCCACGTGCTCCAGGTTAATAATATGATCCGTACTGTTCCAGATTTCGACCCAGTCCGGGTATTTGCCGTTTTCATCGTTCACGGCGGTGGCGTTGGAGGACATGATCTCACTGATGATCAGTCCGTCGTATGCGCCGATCACTTCGCCTTCGCTCTCTCCCACCAGACCGGATTCCGTTCCGACGGAATAGGTTGCCCTGCGTTGCGGCTCCTTCGGCGTAACAAGGATCATGATCGCGATCAGCGCAGCAAACACAGCCAGGATGATAAAGTTCATCCGGGTCTTCCTGCGGCGCAGTTTTGTGGCACGGGAAACCGCACGGCGTCCCTCAGTGTTCTGGTCCCTGTCCATGGATTTCCCCTCCTTCCGCATGATTACAAATCTTAAAAATTATACCACAAACACGGGTTCTCTGCAAACATCTTCCTGCTTTCAGCAGCGGAGATCTTCCGGGTAATGAAGACCGGAAAGTGTAACATGACGAATGATATATACTCATAAACATCAGCGTATAATCCTCCCGGTAATAACAAACGATTCACCATGGCTTATCGTTCCGGGGAACAATGATTTATGAATATAAATATCACATTCTGCAAAGCAGGATATGTCCACGGTTCTGCCTGAACAGGCGTGTGTTTATTCAAAAAGCGCCCTGATCTCATGCTCGCTCATGCCGCTCAGCACCGTTTCTCCCGGCGTGATCAGCCGTTCGAACAGGGCCTTTTTCCTCGCGCCGAGTTCCACAACCTGCTCCTCTATGGTTTCGCCGGTCACCAGGCGGATCACGGTCACCTTCTTTTCCTGGCCGATCCGGTGAGCCCGGTCCGTTGCCTGTTCTTCCGCCGCCGGGTTCCACCAGGGATCATACAGAATGACCATATCCGCACCGGTAAGGTTCAGTCCGGAACCGCCGGCCTTCAGGCTGATCAGGAAAATCTGCCCTTCCCCTCCGTTGAAACGGTCCACCATCGTCAGCCGTTCTCCCGCCGGCGTCTCCCCGTCCAGGTAAAGGGTGGAGAATCCGCTTTCCTCCAGGCGGATCCGCAGTAGTTTCAGCATGCTGGTAAACTGGCTGAAGAGCAGCACCCTTCTGCCTTCCCGGATCATTTCCGGCATCAGCTCCAGTAGCATTTCCTCCTTGCCGCTCCCGCCGCGGTAATCGGACATGACCAACGACGGATGGCAGCAGATCTCCCGCAATTCCGTAATGGCGCTGAGCACCTCAATGTGTCCCCTGCCGGCACCCTTTTCCTCCAGGAGTTTATTGATCTGCGGCCGCAGCCGTTCCAGGGCTGCGCGGTAGATACGCTCCTGTTCCGGCGTCATCCGGGCCGTCATGGTGGTTTCGGTCTTGTCTGGCAGTTCCTCCAGCACGTCCTGCTTCAGTCTTCTGATCAGGAACGGCTGAATCCTCCGCAGCAGATCCTCCGCATTCTCCCCGTCCTGGTATTTCCTCAGGAAAGTGTTATATCCCGGCAGATAGCCCGGCAGCACAAAGTCAAACAGGCTCCAGAGCTCGCCTACGCCGTTTTCCATCGGCGTACCGGTCAGGGCAAAACGGGTATCTGCCTGCAGCTGCTTCACCGCCTGTGCCGCAACGCTTCCCGCGTTTTTGATATTCTGTGCCTCATCCAGGATTACAAAGCGAAAGGGATATTCCTTCAGCAGGGTAATGTCCCGGCGGATCAGCGGATAACTGGTAATGACCACGTCCATATCGCTGTTCTGCGTAATATGCCGGATCAGTTCCGCCCGCTGCGTTCCGTTTCCGCTCAGCACCGTCACGCTCAGATCCGGCGCGAACTTCCGGAATTCACTGAGCCAGTTGTAGGTAAGGGAGGTGGGCGCAACCACCAGGCTGGTGCGTCCCGCTTCCCGAGTGGCCAGCATCAGGGCGATGATCTGTGCGGTTTTTCCCAGGCCCATCTCATCCGCCAGGATTCCGCCCATGTGCATCCTGTCCAGACCGGCCATCCATTCATAACCGCGCTTCTGGTAATCCCTCAGGCTCAGGCCCTGCGCCATCTCCGGCGCTTCCGTTTCTCCGCCGCCGTTCGCCAGCGTTTCGGAAAGAGCCTTTACCTGCTCATCCATTTCAATTTTGACGCCGCTGTTTTCCAGCATGCTGGTCAGGTATCCCGCGCGGTAGGCCCGGAGCACAATGGTGTCCCTGTTCAGTTCATTCCCGTCCCGTACCGCCGCTTCATAGATCCCGGCCGCGGTCTCCTGCCAGCTGGCCAGGTCGTTCAGATCCAGGAACTCCCCGGTGCGGAGACGGAAATACCGCCGTTTCCGGCTCAGCGCCTCAATCAGCTCCAGGAGTTCATCCACGGGTTCCCCGTCCCGGGTCAGCATCAGTTCCAGCCGGTCGCCGCTCATTCGGATACTGCCGGAGAGAATCGGCCGCCTGGGTACAATCCGCTTAAAGTCACGGCTGAGGAAAACCTCGCTGTTTTCCTGCAGACGCTTGACGCCCTTTCCCACAAAATCAAACACGGCGTCCGTCCCGCTCAGGCGGATATTCTCCCTGCCCACGCGGAAACCTGCATTTGCCAGGATATCCAGCACCCTGTGCTCGCCCTCCGCATCCCGCAGCAGCAGCTGTTCACCCTTATCCAGGGTAATCTTTTTCTTTTCTGCCCCGAAGGGATTGAGCGTAATATCCCCGTAGGAGAACCTAACCGAAGCAATGACGCTTTTTCCGTCCTTGTCCAGGTAAACCTCGCTCTTCAGGGGCAGACGCACCAGCCGCTGCCGCAGCTCTTCCCCGATTTCCACCGCGCCGCGGATCTTCAGGTACGGCAGCACCTCACCGATCACCCGCTCTGTATCGTCCAGCGGGTACTCCATGATGCAGCGTCCTTCATACTGGTTTTCATAGATCAGCCGGATCAGCTGTATCTGTTCCTTTTCCGTCCGGATCAGGTTTCCGCCGGTCATAACCCAGGCGCAGTCAGCCGTGACCGGCTGGAGATCCGGTGGAATCTTCCCGCTCACCTGCAGGCCCCGGGGACCCATGTTGACCGCAAAATGCAGCGGTACCTGCACGCCGCTCAAAGGCTTGCAATGCGTAATTTTACCGCTCTGATCCATAATCCGCAGCACCGTGTCCCCGTCCAGGTCCAGCAGTTCCCTGGCAAAGGGATCCGGCAGTCTCATCAGCCTGTTGGCGGATGAATTGCCGCTGCGCGCCGCCGGTTCCTGTGCAGCGCAAAGCTTCCGGAGTACATCCAGCACCCGCGTGTCGTCGTCTGTATAGCGCATCCACTCCGGCTGCCAGGTGAAATCCTTGCCCAGCTGCAGCACCTCATTCTCATCCGTCGCAGCCAGGAATCCCCTGATATCCTTGATCACATACAGCTTTTTCTCCCCGGTGCGCAGGCCGATCCGCAGCTCCTGTCCCGCCTTCTGCGGCAGTACCAGGGTCACCTCCAGCCGGACATTCGCCTCCGCCGGCATCTCCCGCAGGATCATCCCCGTCAGTTCCGCCGCGGTCTCCGGTGCCTGTTTCTTCATCATGCTCTCCGGCACCTTGCGGCGGTCCGCGTAAAACAACACGGCCACCGCATGCCTGCAGCACCCTTTATGCAGAAACACGTCACAGTCGCAGTGGATCACCAGCCGCCTGGTCAGGGTGACCGCCTGTAGCCCCTGATCTGCCACGGTATAGCGGATCATGCCTTTGTCTTCTTCCGCCGTCTTTACCGCACCGGCTTCTTCCAGGTCTCTTCCGGCCGCGTATTCCTCCGGTCCTGCCAGTTTTTCCATCAGCAAAGGATTCAGTCTCATGCCAATCTCTCCGCTTACAAAAAATATCGAACTTATTATTATTCGCGCTGAAAAAGCTTTTTCCCTTTCGGAAAGAAGCTTTGAATAATACAGAATTCATAATTCAGAATTCAGAATTATGATTACTCTGCCTGCTTTATGCCGTTCCCGGCAGGATAACATGTCAATATCAGAAAAGTTCATCATCGTTTTACTCTCTCTGATTTATAAGAGAACAACCATCTCAATGATGAATTCTGAATTCTGAATTGAAAAAGCGGGCCGCTGTTTTCCACTGCTGCCCGCCTGACACTATAATCATTCTGCATTGATGAAAAGCATTATGCCTCCTCCAGTATGCTTTTCATGACCCCGTCCAGATCCGGACAGTATCTTTTCACCGCTACCGGTCTTCCGGCCGTATCAACGAAGCAGTGCACGGAGGAAGCCTCCGCCACGACTGCCCCGGTCCTGAGATTCTTCATCACGTAGGAAAGGGAGATTTTGACGCCCGAATACCGGGTCAGCTTTACCTCGATTTCAATCTCATCATCATAAGTAGTCGGGGTTTTATAATCACAGGCCAGGGAAACCACCGGGGAAGAAATCCCCTCCGCCTCCAGCCGGGTCATCGTGAACCCGGATTCCGCCAGGTAGTTCATCCTCGCTTCTTCCATAAAACGGATATAGTTCGAATGATGGGTGATGCCCATTTTGTCAGTTTCATAGTAATGAACCTTATGGATGTATTTACTCATTGCTCACTCCAGATTGTTTGTCAGTTCTCCCAGCGTTGTTTCTCCCCAGCTGTAATTCGTCAGATAGCTTCCCCGGAACAGTCCGGCATATTCCTCCTTGCCGGAGCAGTACTGATACAGATCGCACTGTACCTTTTCCATCACGATCCGGCGTTTCCCGTCCAATGACTCCACAATATCGGATATGCCGTATTCCTCCAGCGTGTTTTTCAGCCGCAGGGCAACCTTGCGGTATCTGGACATCGTGACCGTATTGGCAGGTTCGTCCTCCCACAGGAAACCGATGGCTTCCTCCGAAGTAATATACCCTCCCCGTCGGTCCACCAGCAGCGCCAGCAGCTCTTTGGATTTCTTGTTCCGGAACGCCACCGGTTTTTCGCCCACAAACACATCGAAATACCCGAAGGTGCGGATCTGTACAGTCCGGTTTTCCGGCAGGTTTTTCCTCCCGTCCTTTTCCGTATCCTCCACCTGATAGAGCATGACATACCGGGGCGTCCTTCCACCGGATTCCTTGGGCGAACAGATTGCCTTGATTTTCCGTTCCGTTTCGGTGGTATAGTCGAAATAGCTGTACTCCGCCTCGCCGGTTCTGAGCAGCTCCGCAAAGTCCTCATATGCCGCTTCGCTGTAAGCCACAAAGCTCTCAATGGGCGTATACTTTTCAGTCAGCGGAATCCATTCCTTTTCCGTATAGCCGAAGAATTCCTGCACATTGTCGCTGGCGTAGAGGGGTTTGACCAGTCCCTCCGCCGATATTTCAAACGCCGCGATACCGTCGGAAAACTGCATGACCAGATCCTTCATTTTCTGCTTCAGCTCATCGTTTTCCGTCTGCAGGATGCTTTCCTTGCCTGTCTCCTGAATACGGCGGCAGCAGTAATAACTGACCGAATCATCCACCTTGATAAACACGCCGCTGTACTGCTTCAGCTCCCCGCTGGAGGAAACGGCCTTATAGGTAATCTGGGGCGGTTTAGCGTCCGGCTCATACAGTTTCTTCTGGCAGAAATCCCGGAAAAAGCCGCGGAGGCTGTCCCTGGATTCCGGTGCTACAGCGTCCGGAATCCATTTGTCCAGCGTTTCATCGATCAGCATGGGGATATCCTCAAACACTTTGTAGGAGGATCCGTCATTGCAGTGCAGGCATTTAACCGTGTTGGAGTCCAGGTTGAATTCGAAGATTTTGTCATAGACATCCGTCAGGGCCTTCATATATCGCTTGGTTTCCGCGTCCTTGCGGATCTGGTGGCGCGCGGTGATATCCATGCAGACGCTCTGGAACTCCTCCGCCCCTTCCTCATTCACTGTTTTGGTGACCCAGCCGAAAACATAGGCCCGGGTTCCGTCGCAGCGTAGCAGCGTAATTTCCCCGGCAATGGGCGCGTCCGCCGAATAAACACGGTTCAGGTATTTGGAAAACCTGCGGCGTTCCTCCATCGGCACCATCAGGAAGATATTGCCTTTGTACATCTCCAGGTAGTCCAGTTCCCCCTCCCGTACAGGCGGGCAGCGCAGGATATCAATCATTTTCTGGTTAATATAGGTTATCCTGGGCTGTTTCTCACAGGTGTATTTCATAAAGCCGCAGGGAATGGTTTCATTCAGGAACTGCAAGTCGCTGTTTTCCCTTTTCAGGTCGCTGATATCTGTCAGCACCGAGTATCCCGTCAGGGCACCGTTCTCCAGTTTCCGGGTTGAAAAGGTATCCCGCACGCAGAGCACCGTGCCGTCCTTTCTGACCAGGCGGTACTCTTCGGTCAGGGTCTGTTCCCCATCCGACAGTTTCCGGATAAAGGCGGCATACTTCTCACGGTCAGCCGGATGAACCAGCAGCGCGTACAGATCCCTGCTTTCATGCAGCAGTTCATTCTCCGTACAGCCCATCATGTCGCAGAGGTTCCGGCTCACATACGTTACATGCGCCGGTTCGCTCAGCATATACTGATGGAAACCGCTGATCTGCCGGCTGAGTATGTCCTCCATATTATTCAGCATACGGTTCTTCACCACTCCTTTCGCAGGGACGGATTTCCCTGCCGATAGGTTCTGAAATCAGGCACTGGCTGTTCAGCGCACAAAAGCCTGTTTCCGCTGGATATTCTTCTGGATTTTGCCGCTGATGGTTTTCGGCATTTCCTTTGCAAATTCAATCAGGCGGATCCACTTGTACTCGGCAAGCCGCAGGTTGCAGAACTCCTTGATTTCATGTTCCAGCTCCCGGGTGGGTTTATACTCCTGCCCCGGCACGATTACCGCTTTGATGGCCTGTCCCCTGAGCGGATCCGGCACGCCGATCACGCTGCACTCCGCCACGGCGGGATGCTCCATCAGCACGTTTTCCACCTCGTAGGGACCTACCCTGTAACCGCCGGTCTTGATGATGTCGTCAAAGCGTCCGCGGAACCAGTACCGGCCGTTTTCATCCCTGCAAGCCGTGTCTCCGGTATGATACACGCCGTCCCGCCAGACAAACCCGTACTGTTCCTCGTTGTCCAGGTAACCCGTGAACACGCCGGTCTGCCTGCCGGGCTGTTCCGGAATAATAACGACTTCACCGGTCTCGTTCGTTCCCGCGGGTTCCCCTTTTTTATTTCGCAGTTCGATATGATAGAAAGGAGACGGTACGCCCATGGAGCCCTCCACGGCGCTCATCCCCCTGAAATTACCCAGCAGCAGGGTGGTTTCCGTCTGGCCGTATCCCTCGCACAGTTCCAGCCCGGTACGCTCCGTAAACTTCCGGAACACTTCAGGCGCCAGCATTTCCCCCGCGGTGGAGGCGTGCTTCAGCGTGGGCATATCCGGAATTCCCTTCCGGACAAGGTAACGGTAAACCGTGGGCGGCGCGCAGAAGGAAGTGACGCCGTATTTATTGATGATCTGTGTCAGCTGTTTCGGTTCGAAGCTGTCGAAATCATAGACCATCACCGCGCAGCCTACCAGCCACTGGCCGTACAGCTTCCCCCAGGATGCCTTCGCCCAGCCCGTTTCCGCCACGGTAAAATGCAGGCCGTTTTCCTCCGCCTGCTGCCAGTACTTTGCCGTGACAATATGAGCCAGCGGATAGCTGTAGCTGTGGAAGACCCCTTTGGGATAGCCCGTGGTTCCGGAGGTAAAATAAAGGATCATCGGGTCCTCCGCCTTCGTGGGTACACGGACCAGGTCTTTTCCCGCCATCCGCATGGCTTCCGTAATGTTTTCAAAACCTTCCGCCTCCGCCTGCACACACCAGAGCTTTGCGGTCACCTCCGCTTCCTTCAGTGCCTCCCTGACCTTCCCCGGCACCTGATTCTGCACGGTACAGACAATAGCGTGGGGCCGGGACGCCTTCATCCGGTATACAAGATCACTGACTGTCAGCATATGCGTGACAGGGATCATCACCGCGCCCAGCTTATGCAGGGCTACTGCCGCAAACCAGTATTCATAGTGGCGCTTCAGGATCAGCATCACCCGGTCCCCGCGGCCGATTCCCGCCGCCTGAAACACATTCGCCATCTGATTGCTGAACTGCCGGATATCCGCGAAGGTAAAGACATGCTCCTCTCCCTCCGCATTGCACCATACCAGCGCCCTTTTCTCCGGTTCCTCCTCTGCTGTCCGGTCCACCACGTCATAGCCGAAGTTGAAATTATCCGGATAATCCAGCCTGAATTCCTTCAGTGCCCCGTGTTCGTCCGTACTTTCACGGCAAAAGTTCTGATAGATACTCATACTGACTCCTTCATTACCGCATCGGCACCGATTTTGCGGAATCTTTCATACCGTTTCCCTATGAGGTCCGCGTCGTTTGTAAGCGTGTCGATCTCTTCCCTCAGAAGATTCCGGATCCGCTCATAGAACGCTTTCCCCCCGATCTCCTTTTCGGAAAGAATCCGTTCAATCACTCCCAGGCTCCTGGCGTCCTCCGCAGTCAGTTTCAGGCTTTCCGCCGCGGTTTCCGCCTTGCCGGAATCCTTCCAGAGAATGCTGGCGCAGCCCTCGGGAGAAATCACCGAATAGACCGCGTTCTGGAGCATCCACACCCGGTCCGCCACCGCCAGCGCCAGCGCGCCTCCGCTGCCGCCCTCACCGATCAGTATGGAGATAACCGGAACACACAGGGTGGACATTCTCATCAGGTTTTCCGCAATGGCTTGTCCCTGTCCCCGTTCCTCCGCCCCGATCCCGCAAAAGGCACCGGAGGTATCAATAAAGCAGATCACGGGCCGTCCGAACTTTTCCGCCTGCTCCATCAGCCGCAGCGCTTTGCGGTAGCCCTCCGGATTGGGCGCGCCGAAATTCCGGTAGGTACGTTCCTTCGCCGTATGTCCCTTCTCAATGGCAATCACGGTCACCGGTATTCCCTCCAGCCGGGCTATGCCGCCGATCACCGCCGGATCGTCCGCAAACCGGCGGTCGCCGTGAAACTCGATAAAGCCCCTGAAGATATTCCGGATGTAGTCCTGCCCGGTGGGCCTGTCATTGTTACGGGCGATCCTGACTCTTTTATACGCCGTCTCGCTCACCAGACCGCCCTCCCGTCATGCATTTTCAGTATTTCAGCCACATATTTCTTCTGCCCGGGCCTCGGGACAATCGCGTCCACAAAACCGTGTTCCAGCACGAACTCCGCGGTCTGGAATCCTTCCGGCAGGGTCTTCTTCGTCGTCTGTTCGATCACCCGCGCCCCCGCAAAACCCACCGTCGCGCCGGGCTCCGCCAGGATAATATCAGCTTCCATGGCAAAGCTGGCCGTCACCCCGCCGGTGGTGGGATCGGTCAGTATCGCCACATACAGCAGTCCGGCGTCGCTGTGCCGTCTGACCGCCGCGCTTGTTTTGGCCATCTGCATCAGGGAAAGCAGGCCTTCCTGCATCCGCGCGCCGCCGGATACCGTAAACCCGACCACCGGCAGGCGGTACTGAACGGCATACTCGAACAGCGACGTGATCTTCTCCCCGACAGCGCTTCCCATGCTGCCCATCATAAAATAGGATTCCATCACAAACAGGCAGCACTTCTGTCCGCCGATCATCGCTGTGCCGCAGACCACCGCTTCCTTTTCGCCGCTGGCCACGCGCACCGTTTCCAGCTTATCCCTGTACCCGGGAAAGTTCAGCGGATTCTCTGCCTTCACACCCGCAAACAGTTCCCTGAAGCTGCCTTTATCCGCGATCATCCGGATCCGCTGTCGCGCTTTCATCCGGAAATGATATCCGCAGGGGCAGACCAGGTCATTCAGCCACAGGCGGCTCAGGGGTATTTCCTTGTGGCAGTTCGGGCACTTCTTTTCAGGTTCCCCGGCGTCACACTGCACAGGTGCGGCGGTCCGTCCGCCTTCCTCCAGCTGATTCATGGGTTTCATAAAGTTCAACAACGGCATCTCATCACCTGTTTCCCATAAAGGTTAAGTCATAATTGCCCGAGATGAATCGCTCATCTTCCACAATCCGCAGCTGCTCCACAATGTTGGTCTGGATACCCTCGATCACAAGCTCGCACAGGGCTGCCCGCATTTTGCGCAGGGTTTCCTCCCGGGTGCCGGCAAAAACAATCAGCTTGCCGAGCAGGGAATCGTAATACGGGGAAACCGCCGTTCCCTCGATCAGGCAGGTATCAAACCGCACTGACAGGCCGCCCGGAACATGCAACATCTTCAGTTTTCCGCAGCTGCCCGCATTGATCCGGCATTCAATCGCGGAGCCGTTCATCCGTATTTCCTCCTGCGAGAAGTTCAGCGGAATTCCGGCCGCAATCCGGATCTGCCATTTCACAATATCGATGCCGGTAAGCATTTCCGTGACGCAGTGCTCCACCTGCAGCCGGACATTCATCTCCATAAACCAGAAGCTGCCCTCCCGGTCCAGCAGGAATTCAAGCGTTCCCGCTCCCACATAGCCGATCTTCTTCACCGCTTCCACCGCAAGGGCAATCATCCGCCTGCGCTGGTCCGCGTTCACGGCAGGCGAAGGAGTTTCCTCCAGCAGCTTCTGATTCCGCCGCTGGAGGGAACAGTCCCGGTCTCCCAGGCATACGGCGTTCCCGTGCTCATCCGCCAGGATCTGCAGTTCCACATGCCTGGCGGGAAAAATGTATTTCTCCAGATAAAAGCTGCCGTTCCCGAAAGCGCTGACTGCCTCAGCCGTTGCCTGCAGATAGGCGTCCTCCAGTTCCTCCTCCGCGTGAATCAGGCGGATTCCGCGTCCCCCGCCGCCCGCGCAGGCCTTCAGCATCACCGGGTAACCGATTTTATCCGCCAGCCTTTTTGCCTCTTCAGCAGACGCCACCGTCTTCGTGCCGGGAATCACCGAAAGTCCCGTTTCACTGATCAGTTCCTTCAGCTTCGCCTTGTCGCTGAGCCTTTCCATCTTATCCGGATCCGGACCGATGAATACCAGCCCGTTCCGGCGGCAGAGCCGGGCAAAATGGGCATTTTCGGAAAGGAACCCGTAGCCAGGATGAATGGCCTGGGCTCCCGCCAGAATCGCGGTGCTGATAATCTGGTTTTCGTTCAGATAGCTTCCGGAGGCTTCCGCTCCGCCGATGCAATAGCTCTGATCCGCCAGCGCCACGTGCAGGGCATTCCTGTCCTCCTCGGAATAAACCGCTACCGTGGCGATTCCCATTTCCTTGCAGGCCCTGATAATGCGGACTGCGATTTCGCCGCGGTTTGCAACCAGTATTTTTGAAAACATCGCTTATTCTCCTGTAATCGCAACGGAGAACTCAGCGGATATGCAGCGTCTGCCGTCCGCCGTTGCCGTGCCTTCAAAAAAGTAAAAGGGATGCTTCACCCGTTTCACCCGGCAGCGGGTCTCAATCCTGTCTCCCGGTTTCACGGAGGAGCGGAACTTTACGTTATTCAGCCCCGTGTAGACCGCCAGCTGTCCCTCCCGGATCACTTCCTTCAGCAGGACGCAGGCAGACTGTGCCAGGATCTCACAGAGAATGACCCCGGGAACAATGGGGTTTCCCGGAAAATGTCCCTTCAGGAAAAACTCGTCCCCGCGGACGGTATAATGGCCCACAGCCCCGTCTTCCAGGCTCTCCGCGTCATCCAGCAGCAGCATGTTCTCCCTGTGAGGGAGTACCCGCATGATTTCGTCTTTGTTCACAGTTCTTACCTCTTGATCCGGAACAGCTCCGTCCCGTATTCCACAACCTGGCCGTTGGTGACGCAAACCTCGGAGATTACGCCGTCATCTTCCGCGACAATCTCATTCATCAGCTTCATTGCCTCGATAATGCACAGGATCTGTCCCTTATTCACCGTGTCTCCCGCCTTGACATAGGATTCCGCTTTTTCCGCGGGCGCCGCGTAAAACACGCCGACAATCGGGGATTTCACGCTGATATAATCCTTATTTTCAGCAGCGGAACGCACCGCCGGAGCCGTTTCCGGCACAGTGTACACCGTTTCCCCCGCAGGCGCCGGCACAGACCGTTCCAGGCGCACCCTGCTGTCCCCTTCGGTCATTTCCAGTCCGGTCAGCCCGAGTTCCTTCATCAGTTCGGCATATCTGCGAATATCTGTATCCTTCATATTCTTTACACCTTTCTGAAAGCGAGACACGCGTTATGACCGCCGAAGCCCAGGGAATTGGACAGCGCCAGCGTCACGCCGGCACGGACCGCCTGCTCCGGCACACAGTTCAGGTCGCAGGCTTCGTCCTGTTCCTTCAGGTTGATGGTGGGCGGAATAACGCCTTCCTTCAGCGCACAGAGGCAGGCCAGAGCTTCCACCGCGCCTGCCGCGCCCAGCATATGACCGGTCATGGATTTGGTGGAACTGACATAGGCTTTCTGTGCGTTCTCCTCTCCCAGCGCCTTTTTGATCGCCAGGGTCTCCAGCACATCGTTCATCGGCGTCCCGGTACCGTGCGCGTTGATATACACCACGTCCTCCGGCGTATACTCCGCTTCCTTCATCGCGTCGGTCATGGCCCGGGCGCCGCCGCGGGCGTCCGGATGCGGCGCCGTAATATGGTACGCGTCACAGGTGGAACCATAACCGCATACCTCGCCGTAGATGACAGCCCCCCGGGCTTTCGCGTGCTCATATTCCTCCAGAATCAGCGCTGCCGCGCCTTCCCCCATCACAAAGCCGTTTCTGCGCCGGTCAAAAGGAAGAGAGGCCTCCTCCGGATTTTCGGAAACGGACAGCGCCTTCATGTTCGCAAACCCGGCAATAGCGGACGGTATAATGGCCGCTTCTGCTCCGCCGGTGATCGCCGCGTCCGCGTAGCCGTGGCGGATCAGGCGCATCGCTTCGCCGATGGCGTTTGAACCGGATGCGCAGGCAGTGACCGCGGGCATCACGGATCCGCGACAATCGTGGCGGATGGCAATCATTCCCGCCGCCATGTTGCCGATCATCATCGGCACCATCAGGGGCGAAACCCGGCGCGGGCCTTTTTCCAGCAGCGTGGAGTGTTCCTTTTCAAACGTACTGATGCCGCCGATTCCCGTACCGAAAATCACGGCAAACCGTTCCGGCTCCACCGTCCCCTCCACGCCGCTGTCATCTGCTGCCTGCTTCGCCGCGGCCACGGCAAACTGCGCGTAACGGTCAGTACGGAGCACCTCATTGACCTCCAGATACTCCCGTGGATCATAGTTCCTGACCTCGGCAGCCAGCTTTGCCCTGAAGTTTTCCGTATCAAAAAGCGTAATGGGTCCGATGCCGTTTTTCCCTTTTTTCATGCCTTCCCAGGTCTCAGCCGCGTTGTTTCCCAACGGGGTTACCGCGCCGATACCGGTTACGACCACTCTTCTGTATTCACTCATTCTTTTTCTCCTTACATTGCGATGCCGCCGTCCACCCGGAGGACTTCGCCTGTCACATATTTCGCAGTTGCCAGATAGGCCGCCGCCTCTGCCACATCCTCCGGTTCTCCCATTCTCCCCAGGGGAATGGTTCCCAGCAGAGGATTGTCCGTCTGACTGCCGGTCATATCGGTGGCAATAAAGCCGGGAGCAATCGCGTTGCAGCGGATGCCCTTCGGGGCCAGCTCCCTGGCAGCGGATTTTGTAAGGCCGATGAGTCCTGCCTTGGACGCGGAATAATTGCACTGCCCAGCATTGCCCATAATCCCCGCCACGGAAGTGATGTTGATAATACAGCCCTCCCGGTTGCGGATAAACAAGCCGGCACAGTGACGGATCAGATTAAAGGCGCCCTTGAGGTTGGTATTCGCCACAGCGTCATAGTCCTCTTCCTTCATCATGGCCAGCAGACCGTCCCGGGTAATCCCCGCGTTGTTGACCAGAATATGCACCGTCCCGAAATCAGCCCGGATTCGCATAACAGTTTCCTTCACAGCGGTGAAATCCGCGACGTCGCACTGATATGCCCTGGCTTTCACCCCGGTTTCCTCTGCGCATCTCCGGCATACCGTTTCCGCCGCTTCCGCGTTTCCCGCGTAAATCACCGCGATATCCGCTCCCATTGAGGCCAGTTTATAAGCAATAGCCCTGCCGATCCCGCGGGAGCCCCCGGTCACAACAGCTGTCTTTCCTTTCAGCATTCTCCCACCTCTGCCTGATATTCCACCGCACTGCAGGCCCTGACCTGCGCGCTGATTCTCTGAATCATATTGCACAGCGTTTTCCCGGGGCCGATTTCGATGAAGGTATCCACCCCGTCTGCAATCATATTGCGGATCAGCTTTTCCCACAGCACCGGGCTGCAGATCTGCCCTGAAAGCAGTTCTGCCGCGTTCTCCGTATACGGTTCCGCCGTCATGTTGGAATACAGCGGAATTCTTCTTTCCCTGAATGCTGCCTTTTCCAGTTCCCGGGCAAATCTTCCGGCGGCCTCCCGCATAAACGGTGAATGAAAAGCTCCCTTCACCTTCAGGAGAATCGCCCGTCCCCCTGCGGCCTTCACGTCCGCGGAAAAGCCGGCCATCCGGGAGGAAAGCCCGGAAACGGTCACCTGTCCGGGGCAGTTGAAGTTTACAGGGTACACCTCCGGATACCTGCCGCAGATCTCCCGCACCTGTTCCGGCGACAGTTTCACCACGGCCGCCATGGAAGTATCATACTTTTCAGCTTCCCGCTGCATCAGTTCCCCGCGCCTGCAGACAAGCCGGAAACCTGTTTCCAGATCAAACATGCCACTGACCGTGGCCGCCGCAACCTCGCCGAGTGAAAAGCCCGCCGCAGCGTCGGGAATCACGCCCCGGTTCATCAGCACCAGTGCGGAAGCCAGTTCCGTGGCAAACAGGCAGGGCTGGGTATTCCGTGTTTCCTTCAGTTCTTCCTCCGTACCCTCAAAACACTGCCGTGAGGTACCGGGGCGGATGGCGTCACAGGCGGCGTAAACCGCTGCCGCGGCCGCGTCCATTTCCGCCAGTTCCATGCCCATTCCCGGATACTGATCTCCCTGGCCTGAAAAAACAAAAGCTACTTTACCCATTTCGATGCCCCCAGGAGGAGCGGTTCCGCCTCCTCCACCACTTCCCTGATAATTTCAGCCGCCGGCTGTTCTTTCCGGACCATGGCAGCAATCTGGCCCGCAAGGAAGCATCCTCTCTCATTATCCCCTTCCTGCACGGCCAGCCTGAGAGCCCCTGTTCCCAGCGCCTCCAGGTCTTCATCCGGCATTCCGCCGTATTCCGCCTTCGCGTAATTCCTGGCGAAGGGTGTGCGCAGACTGCGTACAGGGTGCCCCAGGCGCCTGCCGGTCACCATTGTGCACAGATCCGTAGCCTTCAGGATTTTCTCCTTATAGGCTGGATGAACAGTGCATTCTTCCGCGCTCAGGAAGCGTGTGCCCATCTGAATACCGCAGGCTCCCAGCATGAAAGCAGCAGCCGCCCCCCTGCCGTCGGCGATGCCGCCGGCAGCGATCACCGGCAGATCCGTTGCGTCACAGATCTGCGGAACAAGCACCATGGTCGTAAGCTCGCCTACATGGCCGCCGCTTTCCCCGCCCTCCGCAATCAGGGCGGATGCGCCGACCCGGGTCATCAGTTTCGCCAGGGCGACCGAAGCAACCACCGGGATCACCCGTATGCCTGCCGCGAGCCAGGCACTCATATACGCTGCCGGATTGCCGGCTCCGGTGGTCACAACCTCCACCTTTTCCTCCGTCACCACCCTGGCCACATCCGCTGCAAACGGACTAAGCAGCATGATGTTCACGCCGATAGGCTTATCCGTCATCTTCCTGGCTGCCCGGATCTGCTCCCTGACATAATCCCCGGGGGCGTTTCCGGCCGCAATGATCCCCAGTCCGCCGCCTTCTGATACCGCGGCCGCCAGCCGGCCGTCGGCAATCCAGGCCATGCCGCCCTGAAATACCGGGTACTGAATGCCGAGCAGGTCACAAATTGCTGATTTGATCATGGGCTTTATCCCTGCCTGCTCTGGATAAACTGATCCAGGTCATCAATCGTCTCCACCTTGTGATCCAGTTCTATTTCAATCCCGATCTCATCTTCCAGGTTCATCAGCAGCTCCACGGTGTCCAGTGAATCGATCCCCAGCTCGGAAAATTTGCTGTCAGGCTTGATGTCAGCAACATCACAGCCGGTCCGTTCCGCGACAATTTTGGCAATAGCGTCAAAGTACATAAGATATTCCCTCCGGTTTTATTATTCAGGCGGTTTGCTGCCGCCCGATGCATTATTGTACCGATCCGCTGTTCCAAAAAGAGCTGTACGCGTTCCATATGCGTTCCCCCAAACTGAAATTCATAATTCATAATTTCATTTATCTTCGTAACGACGGGACCAACCCTGTCGTTCTATATAACATGTATTGCATGGATGCATTTCATTAAGAAAAAAAAAGACAGTTTCCATCAGGAAATTGTCCTGTCTGCTATTATGAATTGTTCTGATAAGGACAAAAAAAAGAGCCTGCTTAAACAGGCTCTTTTTGATCGTTCTTATCAGAACTTCAGCGGATTCACGCGAATGGCGGGACCCATGGTGCTGGAGAGGTAAACGCTCTTCATGTAGGTTCCCTTGGCTGCCGCGGGCTTAGCCTTGTTAACGGCATCCATCAGCACGTTCAGGTTCTCCTGAAGCTTTTCCTTGCCGAAGGACACTTTGCCGATCGGGCAGTGGATGATAGCGGTCTTGTCCAGACGGTATTCCACTTTACCGGCTTTGATGTCGTTCACAGCGCGGGCGATGTCCATGGTCACGGTACCGGACTTCGGGTTGGGCATGAGGCCCTTCGGGCCCAGCACACGACCGATGCGGCCGACCATACCCATCATATCGGGCGTGGCAACGCAGACGTCGAAATCGAACCAGTTCTCCTGCTGGATCTTCTGGATCATTTCCTCAGCGCCGACATAATCGGCACCGGCTTCTTCAGCTTCCTTAGCCTTGTCGCCCTTGGCAATGACCAGCACGCGGATGGTGCGGCCGGTGCCGTGAGGCAGAACCACAGCGCCGCGGACCTGCTGGTCAGCATGGCGGGGGTCAACGCCCAGGCGGATGGAGATTTCTACGGTCTCGTCGAACTTGGCTTTGCCGGTCTGGAGAACCAGATCAACAGCCTCTTCGGGATCATACTGCTTCAGGTGGTCGATCAGCTTAATGCTGTCGTTATACTTCTTGCCGTGTTTCATTCTTTTATTCCTCCCATGTGGTCATAGCGGCACTTTGTCCTCCCACATTGTCAGGGGCTGTGCGCCCCAATGCATCATTCTTCGACGGTCACGCCCATGCTGCGGGCGGTTCCGGCTACCATGCTCATGGCGGCTTCGATGCTGCCGGCGTTCAGATCGGGCATTTTGGTTTCCGCGATCTTACGAACCTGTTCTTTGGTCAGCTGTCCAACCTTTTCCTTGTTGGGACGGCCGCTGGCCTTCTGCAGGTTCAGAGCCTTCTTGATCAGCACGGGCGCCGGAGGCGTCTTGGTGATGAAGGTGAAGGTACGGTCGGTGTAGACGGTGATCACCACGGGGATAATCAGGCCGGCTTCCTTAGCGGTACGGTCATTGAACTCTTTGCAGAATCCGGGAATGTTCACGCCATGCTGGCCCAGAGCGGGACCGATAGGCGGTGCGGGCGTTGCCTTGCCGGCAGGAACCTGCAGCTTAATGTAAGCCTGTACTTTCTTTGCCATTTGAGTGGCACCTCCATAATAATTGTGGTAGAGCGGAAGCCTGAAGCTTCCTCCCACGTCGCACCCCGTCATTGGACAGGGCGATGCATGGGAACAGCCTCAAAGGGCTGTTCCCTTTGCAACTAACAGAATCACAGGAGCGGAGATCAGTCTTCCTTCTCGACCTGGTCGAGATCCACCTCAACGGGCATCTCACGGCCAAGGAACATCTGCACCTTGACAGTCAGCTTGCCGCGCACGGTATCGACGTCTTCCACCACACCGCTGAAATTCTCCAGCGGACCGGAAAGAATCCGGACATGCTCGCCGATCGCGAAGCCGAAGTCCACGCTGGACTGCTCAGTATTGAGCATCATGTCGACTTCCTCCTGCGTCAGCGGAACAGGCTTGGAATCCGGTCCAACAAAGCCGGTAACGCCGCGGGTATTCCGCACGACATACCAGCTTTCGCTGGTTTCAATCATGTGCACCAGCACATAGCCGGGATAAACCTTACGGGTGCTCTTAACGCGCTTTCCGTTCCGGATCTCAACAACTTCCTCCATGGGGACCCGTACCTCCAGGATCAGGTCCTGCATTCCGTTGTTTTCGACGGACTTTTCCAGCGTATCCTTCACCTTGTTCTCGTAACCCGAGTAGGTGTGGATGACGTACCAGCAAGGCTCCTTCTTGTTTTCAGCCATGTCTTTACTCTCCTATGTTACACGACCAGCATCTTGACCAATGTGGTCGCACCCATGTCCAGCAGACCGATCACAACACCCATGAAGAGCATGAAAACGAGCACGATGATGGAATAGGCGATCAGCTTTTCTTTGCTGGGCCAGGTAACCTTCTTCAGCTCATAGTACATGTTCCTGAAGGGCTTCGCGATCCTTGCGGGAAGCTTGGCGAACCAGCTGATGATTTTGCTCAGCTTGCTCTCTCCGGATTTCCGGACGGCCTTCTCGGCGGATTCAACCGCTTTCTTCGTCTCAGACACTTCTTTCACATCCTCACAGCTTGATAGGTGTTGGATCACTTGGTCTCGCGATGAGTTGTGTGCTTCTTGCAGAAGGGACAATACTTCTGGAGCTCAATGCGATCCGGAGTGTTCTTCTTGTTCTTCATGTTGTTGTAGTTGCGCTGTTTGCACTCGGTGCAAGCCAGGCAAACCTTGGTACGGGCGGCGTTTGCCATTAGGGATCCCTCCTGACTTGATTACTCAATGACCTTCGCCACAACGCCGGAACCAACGGTACGGCCGCCTTCACGGATAGCGAAGCGCAGTCCCTGCTCCATAGCGATGGGGGTGATCAGGGTGATTTCCATGTCGATGTTATCGCCGGGCATCACCATTTCCACGCCGTCGGGCAGCTTGATGTTGCCGGTAACGTCAGTCGTCCGGAAGTAGAACTGGGGACGATAGCCGTTGAAGAACGGAGTATGACGTCCGCCTTCTTCCTTGGTCAGCACGTACACCTGGCCGATGCAGTGGGTGTGGGGATGAATGCTGCCGGGCTTCGCCAGAACCTGGCCGCGCTCGACTTCGTTCCTCTGGATACCACGCAGCAGCGCGCCGATGTTGTCGCCGGCTTCAGCCTGGTCCAGCAGCTTATGGAACATTTCAACACCGGTAACAACCGTGTTGCGGGGCTTGTCCATCAGACCAACGATTTCCACCGGGTCAGACACCTTAACGGTACCACGCTCAACACGGCCGGTAGCCACGGTGCCGCGGCCGGAGATGGAGAACACGTCTTCAACGGGCATCAGGAAGGGCTGGTCGGTAGCACGTTCCGGTTCCGGAATGTAGCTGTCAACAGCGTCCATCAGTTCCCAGATGCACTTGCACTCGGGAGCGTTGTCCACGTCGGTGCCGCCGTTCTGCAGGTACTCAAGAACCTTCAGAGCAGATCCCTTGATGATCGGAATGTCGTCGCCGGGGAAGTCGTAGCTGCTCAGCAGCTCACGGATTTCCATTTCAACCAGCTCCAGCAGCTCTTCGTCATCCATCATGTCGGTCTTGTTCATGAACACGACGATGTAGGGCACGCCTACCTGACGGGCGAGCAGGATGTGCTCACGGGTCTGGGGCATCGGACCGTCGGGAGCGGAAACCACCAGGATAGCGCCGTCCATCTGGGCAGCACCGGTGATCATGTTCTTAACATAGTCAGCGTGGCCGGGGCAGTCCACGTGAGCATAGTGACGCTTCGCGGTCTCGTACTCAACGTGTGCGGTATTGATGGTGATTCCACGCGCTTTTTCTTCCGGAGCCTTGTCGATTTCGTCATAGCGCATTGCCTGCGCTTCGCCCTTCATTGCCAGCGTCATGGTGATCGCAGCAGTCAGGGTGGTCTTGCCATGGTCAACGTGACCGATGGTGCCGATGTTTACATGGGGCTTTGTCCGTTCATAATGTCCCTTAGCCATTTGAAGTTTCCTCCTTGTAAATCACACTTAGGTCAATAACAATTTCTTTTACTGAATCAGTCCGCGCTCTTGCGTCCGATGATCTTCTCAGCAACAGACTTCGGCACTTCCTCGTAGTGGTCGAACTGCATGGTGAACATGCCGCGGCCCTGGGTACGGGAACGAAGGTCTGTGGTGTAGCCGAACATCTCGCTCAGCGGAACAAACGCATGGATGATCTGATCCTGGCCGCGCACTTCCGTGCCTTCCACCCGGCCGCGGCGGCTGGACACATTGCCCATCACGTCGCCCAGGTACTGGTCCGGAACGATGATCTCCACTTTCATCATGGGCTCCATCAGGCACGGATCGGCCTTCTTCACAGCTTCCTTGAAAGCCATGCTGGCAGCGATCTTGTATGCCATTTCGGAGGAGTCCACATCGTGATAGGAACCGTCCGTAACGGCAGCCTTGAAGTTGACCACTTCGTAGCCGGCGATAGCGCCGCTCTTGGCTGCTTCCTGGATACCGGCGTCGATGGGGCTGATGAATTCCTTCGGAATCACGCCGCCGACGATCCGGCTTTCGAACTCGTAACCCTTGCCGGGCTCCTGAGGCTCGATCTCGATCCAGCAGTGGCCGTACTGGCCGTGACCGCCGGTCTGACGGACATAACGTCCTTCAGCCTTGGCAGGCTTGCGGATGGTTTCCTTGTAAGTAACCTGGGGCTTACCCACGGTTGCTTCAACCTTGAACTCGCGCAGCAGACGGTCCACGATGATTTCCAGGTGGAGTTCGCCCATGCCGGCGATGATGGTCTGACCGGTTTCCTGGTTGGTGTAGGTCTTGAAGGTGGGATCCTCTTCAGCCAGACGCTGAAGCGCGTAGGTCATCTTTTCCTGACCGGCCTTGGTCTTGGGCTCGATGGCTACTTCGATAACGGGATCCGGGAAGACCATGCTTTCCAGGATGATCTGATGATTCTCATCGCAGAGGGTGTCGCCCGTGGTGGTGTCCTTCAGACCCACAGCGCCGGCGATTTCACCGGTGTAGATGGTATCAACCTCTTCACGGTGATTGGCGTGCATCAGCATGATACGGCTGATGCGCTCCCGCTTCTGCTTGGTGGAGTTCATCACATAGTTGCCGGATTCCAGCTTGCCGCTGTAAACGCGGAAGAAAGCCAGTTTACCGACGAAAGGATCGACCATGATTTTGAACGCCAGAGCTGCGAAGGGCTCGTCATCGGAAGGATGACGTTCCATCTTCTTCTCAGGATCATCGGGGTCGGTGCCTTCGATCGCGGGAATATCCAGCGGGCTGGGCATATACTCGACCACCGCGTCCAGCAGCGGCTGCACGCCCTTGTTCCGGTAGCTGGTACCGCACAGAACAGGGTTCATGGTGCAGGCGATAGTGCACTTGCGGATGGCGCCGCGGATCTCTTCCTCGGTCAGCTCTTCGCCTTCCAGGAATTTCTCCATCAGGGCGTCGTCGGTCTCAGCAACCTTCTCCAGCAGGTTCGCACGGTACTCTTCGGCGATCTCCTTCATGTCGGCGGGGATCTCCTCGTCACGCACGTCCTGACCGAGGTCGTCATAGTAGATCTCAGCGCGCATACGCACCAGGTCAATGATGCCGCGGAAGGTGTTTTCCTTGCCGATGGGCAGCTGGATCGGAACGGCGTTGGCGCCGAGGCGGTCCTTCATCATGTCCACCACGCGGAAGAAATCCGCGCCGGTGATGTCCATCTTGTTGACATAGGCCATACGGGGAACCCTGTAGGTTTCCGCCTGCTTCCAGACGGTTTCACTCTGGGGTTCAACACCGCCCTTGGCGCAGAAGACGCTTACAGCGCCGTCCAGTACGCGCAGGCTGCGTTCCACCTCAACGGTGAAGTCCACGTGGCCGGGAGTGTCAATGATGTTGATCCGATACTGTTTGTTCGCATTTTTCGGGTCATGGGGATCGTGCCAGAAGCAGGTGGTGGCAGCAGACGTGATCGTGATGCCGCGTTCCTGTTCCTGAGCCATCCAGTCCATGGTGGCCGTACCTTCATGCGTTTCACCGATGCGGTGATTTTTACCTGTATAGAACAGGATCCGCTCGGTAGTGGTTGTTTTTCCGGCATCGATATGAGCCATAATACCGATGTTCCGGACTCTTTCAAGTGGATGGCTTCTGGGCATACTTGGCAATTGCTCCTTTCAGCAGTACCTTTGTGATAACGGATGAAATGCCGGTGGTTATTACCAGCGGTAATGAGCGAATGCCTTGTTGGCCTCTGCCATACGGTGCATTTCTTCTTTACGTTTCACCGCAGCGCCTGTGTTGTTGGAGGCGTCCATCAGTTCGGCAGCCAGGCGTTCGGCCATGGTCTTCTCACCGCGTTTACGGGCAAAGTCGACGATCCAGCGCAGAGCCAGGGTCTGACGACGCTCGGGACGGATCTCAATAGGCACCTGATAGGTGGCGCCGCCTACACGGCGGGCTTTGACTTCCAGCTGCGGGGCAACGTTGTTCAGGGCTTCCTGGAAAACGTCGGTCGCAGCCTTGCCGGTCTTCTCGGCAACGGCTTCAAAAGCCTCATAGCAGACGTTCTGCGCAACTCCGCGCTTTCCGTCAAGCATAATCTGGTTGATCAGTTTGGTAACTACCGTGGTTCCGTAAACGGGATCCGGCAGCACTTCACGCTTCGGTACAAAACCGCGACGGGGCATAGGTTTCCCTCCTCAATAATAGTCCTGATGTAAGTGTTCCGCTTCCTCTTCTTCCGGCCGTATGTCAGCATCACACGACCCCGGTCACGAATAGACCGGCCGGCTTGCTCCGCCTGCTTCCCGGCTCCCTGTCATTCCTGTTCCGAAGAACAACAGCGTTCCGGGCGCGGATTATCACCGTTTCAGACTGCGTCGGCAGCTAAAAGACTTACTTCTTCGGGCGCTTCGCGCCGTACAGGGAACGAGCCTGCATCCGCTTGGCAACACCGGCGGTATCCAGAGCACCGCGGATGATGTGATAACGAACGCCGGGCAGATCCCGCACACGGCCGCCGCGGATCAGCACAACGCTATGCTCCTGCAGGTTGTGGCCGATACCGGGGATGTAGCAGGTACCTTCGATGGAGTTCGTCAGGCGGATTCTCGCGATTTTCCGCAGAGCAGAGTTAGGCTTCTTGGGAGTCTGAGTCTTAACGCTCAGGCACACACCGCGCTTCTGGGGACATCCCTGCAGAATAGGAGCGGTGGGCTTCTTGGTCACCCGCTCACGGCCCTTACGGACAAGCTGATTAATTGTGGGCATTAGAGCACCTCCTGAATAATATCCTCAAGATCCCGCAACCCTCAGGATCTGGAAGGCATTTTTGTGTACCCTCTTATTTGTGTTACGCCTTGAGCAGGCCCGCGGCAGCGGTGGGTACGTCCACTCCGCAGATCATGCCAAGCTCTTTCATGGACGCTGCTCTTACGCAGGGGATGCCGGCTTCCTCAGCCGCCCTGATTACCTGCTGGTAAATGAAGGTATCAGCGTCGCTGCAGACATATACTTTCGATACGGTTCCGGCCTTCAGCGCACGGAGCACCTGTTTCGTTCCGACCACCTTCCGGCTGCCGGCCGTTTTCAGCATTTCCATGCGTCTGAGTCCCTCCTTCCGCATCCCGGCTGGGCGCCTCAAAAAGGGCGCACTTCACCCGGAAGCACACTGCAACTCGACTATCATAACATCACAGTCAAGTGTTGTCAAGAGAAATGGCAATTCATAATTCATATTTCATGATGGTGTTATCTGCTTTTTCTCTCATCCTGTGATAGAGCAGCTCATCATATAATATGAATATCCGCTGTTCTACTATCCTTTTTTGCGTTCCGCAAACCAAAGTCAATATGAAATCACGGCGAAATATCACTTCGCCGTGATTTCCACCCTCTCGCACAGCCAGTATTTTCCGTCTGTGACCAGGTGCGTAAACTTTCCTTTCACCGCCGTATAGACCGTCGGCATTCCCCTGTTGAAAAGAGCAATCTGTCCGGCGTCTCCCCTGCCCTCCACGGACGTGACAATCGCCAGCTTCGCACCCATGGCGTCATAGAAGGGGGTATACATATCCGATTTGGCGTGATGGGGATATTTTACAATATCGCATTTCAGGATCTCGGAACCGATCCGGTCAATCATCGTCTTCTGTCCCGCCGCTTCCATATCCGCCGTGAAAAGAATCGAACGTTCTCCGTAAGTGATCAGGGTCTGGGCGCTCTGGTTATTCATGTCCAGAAAGCTTTCGTTGTTCTTCAGGAACAGCAACTTGACAGCGCCGTCTCCCATGGTAAATATGTCCCCGCTCTTGAATTCCCTGATCGGTATCTGTCTTTCTTCCGCAACCCGGATGAGCCTCAGCCCGCTTTCTGTCAGGTCCGGCTGGAAACAGATTCTTACCTCTTTCACCCGGGCCGTATCATCGGTAAGCGCCAGACCGTTGATGTGGTCGTGGTGCAGATGAGAATTGAACAGCGTCTCTATTTTTTCAATCCCGAGCTGTTTCAGCAGCAGAACTCCCCTGCTGGCCGCTCTTTCATCCCCGCAGTCAATCATCCAGACCTGTCCGTCATACATCAGGATAGCTTCATCCGCGTCCCGGATATTGGGGAACCAGATCTCCAGCAGCTTCGCGTCCTTCGGAAAGCGGTAATCCGGATGATCCGACGGATTATGAATATGGTCCACAATAATATCCGCCGGCGGTTCCGTGGGGGCCGGGGTAGGTCTGATCCACAGACTGGCTTCCGGGGGTTCCGGTGTCGGCGGTAAAATCCGGAGCGTCTCCTCCCCGCAGGCGGTACTCATCAGCAGAATCAGCACAACCGCAATCAGGAAAGTCGCCCCGGATCCATGCAATCTCTTCAAACTTTAAACCTTCCTATTTAAAATATATATAAAAAATAAAAACCAGACAAAATGTCGTTGACTTTTGTTTCACACCATGTTAGAATTTATAATTGCATCAGTATCGTCTTGGTGCCTGGAAACCCATGTTGACTTCCTTATTTTACACAGCTTCTGTGTGAAACGCAAGTCCCATTTTTCCAGGTCTCATGACGTTCTGGTCGGACGAAATAAGGGGTGATTTCAAAACATGGTACACGAGGTCCACATGGGGAAGCTCCGCGAACGTATGAGCTTCTCACGCATTGATGAAGTTCTCGAAATGCCCAACCTGATTGAGGTACAGAAGAACTCCTATCAGCGTTTTCTCGATACCGATCTGCGCGAAGTTCTGGCCGATGTTTCTCCCATTACCGACTATAATGGGAATCTTGTGCTGGAGTTCGTGGACTATTCTCTGGACGAGCCGAAAAATTCCATTGCCCGCTGCCGTGAGCGCGACATCACTTACGCGGCGCCGCTGAAGGTGTTTGTTCGCCTGAAGAATAAGGAGACCGGTGAAATCAAGGAATCCGACGTTTTTATGGGCGACTTTCCCCTCATGACCGACCATGGCACTTTCATTATCAACGGTGCCGAGCGCGTGATCGTCAGCCAGCTGGTCCGCTCTCCCGGCGTCTATTTTGACGTTGCATACGATAAAGCTGGTAAAAAGCTCTATTCCTCCCAGATCATCCCGAACCGCGGTGCCTGGCTTGAATATGAGACGGACTCCAACGACGTGCTGTGGGTCCGTATTGACCGTGCCCGCAAACTGCCCATCACCGTGATCCTGCGCGCCCTTGGTTATGGCACCGACGCCGAGATCATCGACATCATGGGTGAGGATGAACGCCTCATGGCCACCATCCAGAAGGGTGACAACGCCAAGACCCGTGAAGAAGGTCTGATTGAGATCTATAAGCGCCAGAAGCCCGGCGAACCCGCCAGCCTCGAAAGCGCCACCAATCTCTTCAATTCCCTCTTCTTTGATCCCAAGCGTTATGACCTGATGAGGGTTGGCCGCTATAAATATAATAAGAAGCTTTCCATTGCCACCCGTATCCATAACCATGTGGCAGCGGAAGATATTGTCAATCCCCAGACCGGAGAGATCATGGTCAAGAAGGGCGAATCCATCGCTCTGGATGTGGCCCGCGAAATCCAGAATGCCGGCGTGAATTCCGTGCTGCTGGACTGCGAAGGCCAGATCCGTAAGGTCGTCGGCAACAACTTTGTTGACGCTTCCGCTTACCTGCCCTTCGATCCGAAGGATGCCGGCATCCTTGAGATGGTCCACCTGCCCACCCTGAAGGAGATCATCTCCTCCGTGGAACCGGATCAGCTCTTTGACGCCGTGAAGGAAAACGTCGCCGCCCTGGTGCCGAAGCACATCATCCCCGACGACGTGGTTTCCTCCATCAACTATATGCTGGGCCTGCCCTTCGGCATCGGTTCCACGGATGATATTGACCATCTGGGCAACCGTCGTCTGCGCAGCGTCGGCGAACTCCTGCAGAACCAGATCCGGATCGGCCTGAGCCGTCTGGAGCGCGTGGTGCGCGAGCGTATGTCCATTCAGGATTCCACCGACATCAAGCCCGGTGACCTGATCAACATCCGTCCTGTCAGCGCCGCCATCAAGGAGTTCTTCGGTTCCTCCCAGCTGTCCCAGTTCATGGACCAGCCCAACCCCCTGGCTGAGCTGACCCACAAGCGCCGTCTGAGCGCTCTGGGACCCGGAGGTCTGAACCGTGACCGCGCCTCCTTCGAGGTCCGCGACGTGCACTACAGCCATTACGCCCGCATCTGCCCGATTGAGACTCCTGAAGGTCCTAACATCGGTCTGATCGGTTCTCTGGCCACCTATGCCCGCATCAACGAGTACGGCTTCATCGAAGCTCCCTACCGTCGTGTGGACAAGGAAAATGGCCGCGTGCTGGATGAAATTGACTACATGACAGCTGACGAGGAAGACCTGTACAAGGTCGCCACCGCCAACGAACCCCTGAATGCCGACGGAACCTTTGCGCACGACCGCATCACGGTCCGTGACAAGGCTGAAATCGTTGAAGTGCCTGTTTCCCAGGTGGACTTCATGGACGTCAGCCCCCGTCAGGTTGTTTCCGTCGCCACCGCCATGGTTCCCTTCCTGGAGAACGACGACGCTACCCGTGCTCTGATGGGTTCCAACATGCAGCGTCAGGCTGTGCCGCTGCTGGTTCCCGAAGCGCCTGTTGTCGCCACCGGTATGGAATACCGTGCTGCCCACGACTCCGGCGTTGTGATCCTGGCCAAGGAAGACGGCGTGGTGGAAAAGGTGGATGCCGACCATATTATCATCCGTGATAATTTCGGCGAGCGTCACACCTACACCCTCACCAAGTTTGCCCGTTCCAACCAGTCCACCTGCATCAACCAGCATCCTGTGGTTTCCGCTGGTCAGAAGATCGAAAAAGGCGACCTGCTGGCTGACGGTCCTTCCACCGAAAAGGGTGAAATCGGTCTGGGCCGCAACGCCCTGATCGGCTTCATGACCTGGGAAGGTTACAACTACGAGGACGCTGTCCTGCTGAGTGAGAAACTGGTTAAGGAAGATATCTACACCTCTATCCATATCGAAGAGTTCGAATCCGAAGCCCGCGAAACCAAGCTCGGACCGGAAGAGATCACCCGGGATATCCCGAACATCTCTGACGACGCGGTCAAGGATCTGGATGAAGGCGGTATCGTCCGTATCGGTGCCGAAGTGCATGCCGGCGATATCCTGGTCGGTAAGGTAACCCCCAAGGGCGAAACCGAACTGACCGCTGAAGAGCGCCTGCTGCGTGCCATCTTCGGTGAAAAAGCCCGTGAAGTCCGGGATACCTCCCTGCGTGTTCCCCACGGCGAAGGCGGCATCGTTGTTGATGTCAAGGTCTTCACCCGTGAGAACAAGGACGAGCTCTCCCCCGGCGTCAACGAAATGGTCCGCATCTATATCGCCCAGAAGCGTAAGATTTCCGTCGGCGATAAGATGGCCGGCCGTCACGGCAACAAGGGTGTTGTTTCCCGCATCCTGCGTGAAGAGGATATGCCCTTCCTGCCCGACGGTACTCCCCTGCAGATCGTGCTGAACCCCCTGGGCGTTCCTTCCCGTATGAACCTGGGTCAGGTTCTGGAAGTTCACCTGGGTCTGGCCTGCCGCGCGCTGGGCTGGCACATCGCTACCCCGGTCTTTGACGGTGCCACCTATGAGGAAATCCTGGAGCACCTGGTGAAGGCCGAAGAAAAGATGGCTGCTCCCGAGGATGAGAACGATCCGCACGTAAATGAATATCACTTCCATAACGGCAAGCCCCTGCGCCTGGATCTGGACGAAGAAGGCAAAGCCCTCTTCCGTCAGGGTAAGATCCGCGTCCGCGACGGCCGTACCGGCGACTACTTCGAGAATCCTGTTACCGTCGGTATCATGTACTTCCTGAAGCTGCACCACCTGGTCGATGACAAGATGCATGCCCGTTCCACCGGTCCCTACAGCCTTGTTACCCAGCAGCCTCTGGGCGGTAAAGCCCAGTTCGGCGGTCAGCGCTTCGGTGAAATGGAAGTCTGGGCTCTGGAAGCTTACGGTGCTGCCAACACGCTGCAGGAAATCCTGACTGTGAAGTCCGACGATACCGTCGGCCGCGTCAAGACTTACGAAGCAATCATCAAGGGTCAGAACATCCCGAACCCGGGTGTGCCTGAGAGCTTCAAGGTCCTGCTGAAGGAAATGCAGGCTCTGAGCCTGGACATCCGCGTGCTGGATGCCGCCCGGAACGAAATCGAAATCCCCGAACTTGATCCCGAAGATATGCCTCAGTCCGACGCGCTGCGTGCTTCCATTGCCGCTAAGCCCGAAGGTGAAGGCGAAGCTGCCGCGGAAGAGAACGAGGATGTGGAAGCCGCCGCTGAAGAAGCCTTCAGCATGTCCGAAGACGACCTGTCCTTCGGTACTGAAGATGAAGCGGAAGACAGCGACGATGACTTCACCGTTTCCGAAGCCAACACGGAAGACCTTGAAGACTTCAGCGTAGAAGACCTGTCCGACCTTGACCTTGACGATGATATTTAATCGAAGGGAGTGTGCCCCTTTTGTTCGAACTTTCTAATCTTGACTCCATTCAGATCGGTATGGCTTCCCCGGAGCAGATCCTTGCCTGGTCTCACGGTGAAGTTACCAAACCCGAAACCATTAACTACCGCACGCTGAAGCCCGAACGGGACGGTCTGTACTGCGAACGCATCTTCGGACCCACCAAGGACTGGGAGTGTAACTGCGGTAAATACAAGCGGATCAAGTTCAAGGATAAGGACAAGATCTGTGATAAGTGCGGCGTGCAGGTCACCCGCGCCAAGGTTCGCCGGGAACGTATGGGTCATATTCAGCTGGCCGCTCCTGTCAGCCACATCTGGTATTTCAAGGGAATTCCCAGCCGGATGGGCATGCTGCTGGATATCTCTCCCCGCAACCTGGAAAAAGTACTGTATTTCGCCAACTTCATCGTGCTTGATCCCGGCAACAGTGAGGAAACCGGTCTCAAACGCCTGGAGCTGATCAATGACGCGCGTTATCGCGAAGTGGAAGCCAAGTGCGGCAAGGGCTCCTTTGTCGCCAAGATGGGTGCCGAAGCGGTTCAGGACCTGCTCAAGGAACTGGATCTTGAAAAGCTCTCTGTTGACCTGAAGGCCGAAATCGCCCAGCTGACCGAAAAGGAACGCGATCGCGAAACCGAAGGCCAGAAGCGCGCCCGCGCTGTCAAGCGCCTGGAAGTTGTTGAATCCTTCCGTACCAGTCACAACAAGCCGGAGTGGATGATCCTCTCCGTGGTGCCGGTGATCCCCCCGGATCTCCGTCCCCTGATTCAGCTGGACGGCGGCCGTTTCGCCACTTCCGACCTGAACGACCTGTATCGCCGGGTCATCAACCGTAACAACCGTCTGAAGAGACTGCTGGAGCTGGGCGCCCCGGACATCATCGTCCGCAATGAAAAGCGCATGCTGCAGGAATCCGTGGACGCCCTGATCGACAACGGACGCCGCGGCCGTCCGGTCACCGGTCCCGGAAACCGTGCCCTGAAGTCCCTGTCGGATCTGCTCCGCGGTAAGCAGGGTCGTTTCCGTCAGAACCTGCTGGGTAAACGCGTTGACTACTCCGGCCGTTCCGTTATCGTCGTCGGTCCCGAACTGAAGCTGTATCAGTGCGGTCTGCCCAAGGAAATGGCGCTGGAGCTGTTCAAGCCCTTCGTCATGGAGCGTCTGGTTTCCCTGAAGCTCTCCCACAACGTCAAGTCCGCCAAGCGGGCCGTTGAAAAGGTTCGTCCCGAAGTCTGGGACATCCTGGAAGAAGTCATCAGGGATCATCCGGTTCTGCTGAACCGTGCTCCTACCCTGCACCGCCTTGGTATACAGGCTTTCGAGCCGATTCTGGTCGAGGGTAAAGCCATCAAGCTGCATCCCCTCGCCTGTACCGCTTTCAACGCCGACTTCGACGGCGACCAGATGGCTGTGCACGTACCGCTCTCCATGGAAGCCCAGGCGGAAGCCCGCTTCCTGATGCTGGCCCATAACAACATCCTGAAGCCGCAGGATGGCCGTCCGGTCATTTCTCCCTCTCAGGACATGGTTATCGGCTGCTACTACCTGACCATCGTTCACGACGGCGCCAAGGGCACCGGCCGGGTCTTCTCCTCTGAGGATGAAGCCATCATGGCTTACTCCCTGAACCAGATCACTCTCCAGTCCCCCATCAAAGTCCGCATCACCCGTACCTTCGGTGATGAGACCGGCTCCAAGCTGATCGATACCACCCTCGGCCGCCTGATCTTCAACGACGCGCTGCCGCAGAACCTGGGCTTCGTCAAACGGGAGTGCCTGGACGATATGTTCAAGCTCGAAGTAGACGAACTGGTCGGCAAGAAGCAGCTGTCCAAGATCGTTGACCAGTGCTTCCACACCCAGGGCGAACACAAGACCGCTCAGGTGCTGGACAAGATCAAGGCGCTGGGCTTCAAGTATTCCACCGTCGGCGCCATCACCGTCAACGTGGCGGACATCAAGGTGCCTGAAGTGAAGAAGACCATGCTGGACGAGGCTGATGAAGCCGTCCGCAAGGTCAACGCTCTGTACCGTAAGGGTCTTCTTTCCGAAGATGAGCGTTACAACCGGGTTATCAATATCTGGACCGAGTGCACCGCGAACCTGAAGAATCAGATTCTGCCCAACCTCGATACCTTTAACCCGATCCGCATGATGACAGACTCCGGCGCCCGCGGTTCTTCCGCCCAGGTGTCCCAGCTTGCCGGTATGCGCGGCCTGATGGCCTCTCCTTCCGGTAAGACAATCGAGCTGCCTATCCGCGCCAACTTCCGTGAGGGCCTGACGGTTCTGGAATTCTTCCTCTCCTCTCACGGTTCCCGTAAGTCCCTGGCCGATACCGCTCTGCGTACCGCTGACTCTGGTTATCTGACCCGTCGTCTGGTGGACGTTTCCCAGGAGGTTATCGTCCGGGAGGATGACTGCTTCGAATCCCGTGGTGAAAAGGTCCGCGGTATCAGCGTGGCCGAACTCATGAGCGGCAAGCAGTCCATCGAATCCCTGGAAGATCGTCTCCGCGGCCGTACCGCTGCTGAAGATATCATTGATCCCGCCACCGGTGAAGTGCTGGTACACCTGAACGAGCCCATCGATTACCAGATGGCCCGCGACATCGTGGCCCGCGGTATTACCAAGGCAACCGTCCGTTCCGTCCTCACCTGCCGCACTGAAAACGGTGTCTGCGCCCGCTGCTACGGCGAGAACATGGCCCACGGCGGTAAGGTGGATGTCGGTGAAGCCGTCGGTATCATCGCCGCTCAGGCCATCGGTGAACCCGGTACACAGCTGACCATGCGTACATTCCATACGGGCGGTATTGCGGGTGCTGACGACATCACCCAGGGTCTTCCCCGCGTTGAGGAACTGTTTGAAGCCCGTAAGCCTAAGCGTGACGCCATCCTGGCCGAAATCGCCGGTACGGTATCCATCCAGGAAACCAAGAAGCGCCGTGAACTGGTGATCACTTCTGATGAGGACCCCAAGGACACCAAGGCTTATCAGATTACCTACGGTTCCCGCCTGAAGGTCGGCGTAGGCGATCATGTGGAAGCCGGCGATGAGCTGACTGAAGGCTCCGTCAATCCCCATGACCTGCTCCGTATCCTCGGCGTGAAGGCCGTCCAGGAATACCTGCTGAAGGAAGTTCTCTCCGTCTACCGCCTGCAGGGCGTTGGCGTAAGCGACAAGCACATCGAAATCATTATCCGCCAGATGCTGCGCAAGGTTCGCGTTGAAGACAGCGGAGATACCGATCTGCTGACCGGCTCCCTCGTGGATATCTTCCGCTTCGAGGAAGCCAACCGGAAAGCCATCATGGAAGGCGGCACCCCCGCCATCGCCAAGCGTATCCTGCTGGGCATCACCAAGGCTTCCCTGGCCACCGAAAGCTTCCTGTCTGCCGCTTCCTTCCAGGAGACCACACGCGTGCTGACCGAAGCCGCTATCCGCGGCAAAATCGACCCGCTGATCGGTCTGAAGGAAAACGTCATCCTGGGCAAGCTGATTCCTGCCGGTACCGGCATGAAGCGCTACAAGGATATCGAAATCAAAGATTCCTACAGCTTTTAATTAAAAAAGGGAACCGGAGAAATCCGGTTCCCTTTTTTAATGAATAATGAATACTGAAAACTGAAAACTGAAAAATAAAAATGTTGACGAGGAAGGCCACAGGCCGCAGCGGATCTTTTTTAAGTTTTCAGTCTTAAGTTTTCAGTTTTAATTATTTATCGTTATACCTGTTTCCAGACGATAAAGAAAAAGCGGAATGCTTTCGCATTCCGCTTTCTGTTTCATTCTTATTCCTTTGTGAAGGTCCTGATCCGGATAATTCCCTGCAGTTCCTGCAGCGTCTGCAGCGCATGAACGGAAGGAAGCTCGGCCATTTCCATCACGGTCACGGACATATCCTTGCGGCTCTTGTTGACCATGTTCTCGATGTTGATTCCCTCTTTCGCCGCGGCCGCGGTGATGTTGGAAATCATGTTCGGGATATTCTCATGCAGAACCAGGACGCGGACCGCTTCCGGCTCACCCAGCTGCAGTTCGGGATAGTTCACGCTGTTGTGGATGCTGCCGTTTTCCAGATAATCCCGGATTTCAGCTGCCGCCATGGTGGCGCAGTTTTCTTCGCTCTCCGGCGTGCTTGCGCCCAGGTGTGGAATGCAGACCACGTTTTCAGCGCCGATAATCGCGTCATTCGGGAAGTCAGTCACATAACGGCCGATCTTTCCGCTCGCCAGTGCTGCCAGCATATCGTCGTTATTGACCAGCTCGCCCCGGGCAAAGTTCATGATGCAGGCACCGTCCTTCATCTTCGCGAACTTTTCCGCGTTGATGGAACCGCGGGTGGAGTCGTTCAGCGGAATATGGAAGGTGATAAAATCAGCCTGTGCAAGCACTTCATCTTCAGACGCCGCGCGATGCACGGAGGTGCTCAGGCTCCAGGCGCGTTCCACGGAAATTCCGGGATCATAGCCGATGACGTTCATTCCCAGGCCGCGGCTGGCAGCGTTGGCTACGATAGAGCCGATAGCGCCCAGACCGATCACGCCCAGGGTTTTGCCCCGTACTTCAGCGCCCACGAACTGGCTCTTTCCTTTTTCCACCAGCTTGGCCACTTCGTCTCCCTTGCCCTTCAGGGTCTTCACCCAGTCCAGCGCGTCGGCGATTTTCCGGCCGCACATCATCATGCCGGAAATCACCAGTTCGGCCACTGCGTTGGCGTTGGCACCGGGCGTATTGAAGACCACGATACCTTCCTTGGAGCAGCGGTCAATCGGGATATTGTTGACGCCGGCACCGGCACGGCCGATGGCCAGCAGTTCCTTGTTGAACTCCATGTCATGCATGGCCGCGCTGCGCACCAGGATAGCGTCCGGCACGGGCTCATCCTTGCTGACGGTATACTTGTCCGCGCTCAGCTGTGTATAAATCACGTCAGAGATCGCATTCAGTGTCTGAATCTTATACATGTGTTTTCTCCTTACACTATTTTGTTCAGTGCACCCGTTACCGGATACGTTGTTGGTGCTTCTCTTCATTTTGATATAAAACTGCGGGCGAAGTCGAAGTCTCCCCCGCCCGCAGTCAGTATCGTTGCAGGAATTATCAGACGTTTTCAGCTTCGAACTTCTTCATGAAGTCCACCAGCTTCTTCACGCCTTCAATGGGCATGGCGTTGTAAATGCTGGCGCGCATACCGCCGACAGAACGGTGTCCCTTCAGGTTCACCAGGCCTTCAGCCGCGGCAGCCTTCACGAAGGCAGCGTCCTTATCGGCGTCGCCGGTCACGAAGGTCACGTTCATGCGGCTGCGGTACTTGGGCTGGGCAGTTGCCTTGAACAGCTTGCTGTTGTCCAGGAAGTCATACAGCATGGCAGCTTTTTCGATGTTCACGGCTTCAACCGCCTTCACGCCGCCAATGCTCTTCAGCCAGTCAAAGGTCAGGCCGGCCAGGTAAATACCCCAGGTGTTGGGCGTATTGTACATGCTTCCCTTTTCCACCTGAATCTGCCAGTTCAGCAGTTTGGGGCAGATATCCATGGCATGGCCTACCAGGTCATGCTTCACGATCAGGACGCACAGACCGCTGGGTCCGATGTTCTTCTGAGCGCCGGCATAGATGGCACCGTACTTGGTCACATCCATTTCCTCGCTCAGGATCATGCTGCTCGCGTCGCAGACGATGGGCGCCTTGCACTTGGGCAGTTCAACGAACCGGGTGCCGTAAATGGTGTTGTTCTGGGTGATGTGCAGGTAATCCGCGTCATCATTGTACTTGATGGCATTCACATCCGGAACATAGGTGTATACGTCATCACGGCTGGAAGCCACAACGTTCACTTCACCGTAGCGCTTGCCTTCTTCGGCGGCCAGATGAGCGAAGTTACCGCTGTCGATATAGTCTGCCTTTTTGTTGACCATCAGGTTCAGCGGAACAGCGGAGAACTGCTGGGTCGCGCCGCCCTGGAGGAAGACAACGTCATAGTCCTCAGGAATGTTCATCAGATCACGAAGATCCGCCACCGTCTTATCATAGATATCGGTATACATCTTGCTGCGATGGCTCATTTCCATCACAGACATACCTGTATCGCCATAACAGACCAGATCTTTCTGCGCCTTTTCAAGCACAGGCAGAGCCAGCTGGGAAGGTCCTGGAGAAAAGTTATAAACACGTTCCATGATTTCATCCTCCTCTTATTGCGTGGGACGCTTTTGTCCCACAGGGTTATTTTTTAACCACGGCGATAGTATGCCATAAATTATCCAAAAGATCAACCCAAAATGCAGTTCAAATACAATGTCATACGGATTGCCCCGTACAAGTTAAATTTCTAATTCACAATTCATCATTCATAATGATATATACTTATACTTATTTGTCAGAAAAAAAGAATGTGCATACCGCACACTCCTTTTTTCTGGCTTGTTCAACACTTCTGAATGCAGGCTGACCATTAATTCTGAATTCTGAATTCTGAATTCTGAATTGACAAAACGTGCAGCGTTCCGTCTTTCACGCTAAACCGTACATTACTCCCTGCAAACTCAAACGCGTAGACCCTCTCCGGATCATCCTGGTACGCCGGCCGGGGATCCTCTCGCAGGACGGCTTTCAGTGCTTCCAGATCCTCCGCTTTCATTTGCTTGGCAAACTCATCCGGAATCTCCACTTCCACCCTGCGTTTTTCCGTCCGGTCCGTGAAACCGCCGGTAGCCTCAGGTCTGCAGTCCGCATAGGGCAGATAGGGCTTGATGTCATAAATCGGCGTACCGTTCATCAGATCCGCTCCGGCCACCTTCAGTACAGTGCCTTCGCTTCCCTTTTCCACGCCCAGCAGCTTTACGCAGCTAAGGCCGATGGCATTGGGCCGGAAGGGCGAGCGGGTGGCGAATACGCCGACCCGCTGGTTTCCGCCGAGCCTGGGCGGCCTCACAGTGGGAGACCAGTTCTCCCTTTCCGCCCGGTCAAAACTCCAGATCAGCCACAGATGGGAAAACTCCTCAATCCCCCGCAGGGCCTCCGTTACCCGGTATTCCGGTTCAAACACAATGGTTGATACCACCTGTTCCACCAGGCCGCTCTGCCGGGGAACGCCGAACTTCCCGTCGTAGGCGTTCCGGATTCTGGCAATGATCTTCATCTTACATCACGACCGTGATCTGGTTTTCATCCTTCAGTTCGCCTTCCGGAATCAGTCCCGCCGCCCTTTCCGTACCGTTCAGGATCACCTTCACCGGCTTGCCTTCCTTGTGGGCGCTGTTATCTACGGTAATATGCAGTTTCTTTCCCCGGAATACCTTTTCCATGGTGAATCCGTCCCATTCCTGCGGAATCGCGGGCGCGATTTCAATGCCCTTGGGCGTCGGCCGCAGGCCCAGGATGCCTTCCACGCAGCCAACCATCACCGTGCTGGCGGTACCCGTCAGCCAGTGTACATGGCTGCGTCCGGCGAATGGACTCTCATGTCCTTCAATGAACTGTCCGTGGACGTAGGGTTCAATCACCCGGCGATCCGCGTCGTCATTGAAGGAAGCAGGGCTGCTTTCCTGGAAATACCGGAAAGCCCGGTTTCCGTGGCCGCAGAGGGCCTCCGCCAGGATTGCCCATCCCTGGGGCTGGCAGAAGATGCCGCCGTTCTCCTTTGTACCGGGGTTAAACAGGCGCATACGCGCGCCCTCGAAGTATTCATACCGGTAGCTCGGCTGCATGACTTCCAGTCCATAGGGGGTATTCAGCTTCTCGCAGGCGGTATTCAGGATAATCTCCGCCTGTTCCGGCGTGGCGCCGCGGCTGATTACGGCCCAGCTCTGCGGGTTCAGCCACATATTGGCCTCGTTGTCTTTCTTGCTGCCGATCACCTTGCCGTCCTCACGGAAACCGCGGATAAAGCGGTCATCCTCGAAGCATTTTTCGTTCAGGATCTTCAGCAGCTTTGCAGCGGTTTCATCCAGATACTTCACATATTCAGGCTCGTTCTCACAGAACTCCTTCATAATGTTCAGCGCGTAATACAGCTGGAAGGCCACGAAGGTGCTCTCACCCTGGGAGCCCAGCACCAGGCAGTCGTTCCAGTCCGCGTGCAGGCCTGCAGGCATGCCGTGGGGGCCCAGGTGCGTCATGCTGAAATTGATTGCCCGCTTCAGGTGTTCCCGTACGGTGCCTGTATCCTTGTCCGCAAAGGGAATCTCCTCGTCCAGGTAAGCCACATTGCCGGTTTCCGCAATATACTTGTATACCGTCGGGAACAGCCACAGGGCGTCGTCCGCCCGGTAGCTGGGATGGCCGGTGGCTTTCACATAGCTTTCCTGTTCTGGCGTATCCTCATGACCCGCGTTATGGGTGAATTTGACCAATGGGAGTCCGGCACCGTGATGAACCTGGGCGCTGAGCATAAAGGTCAGCTGCTTCCGAGCCAGTTCGGGATCAAGGTGCATAATGCCCTGGATGTCCTGCACCGTATCCCGGTAGCCGTAACCGTTGCGCTCGCCGCAGTAAACCAGGCTGGCCGCCCGGCTCCAGACAAAGGTGATGAAACACTGGAAGGCATTCCAGGTGTTCACCATCGTGTCAAAATTCTTGTCCGGTGTGCAGATCTTCAGGTTCTCCAGTTCGCCGTGCCAGTAGCGGATCAGCTCCGCCAGTTCCGCGTCCACGGTTTCTGCCGTCTTCGCGTAGCGGTCTACGATCTCCTTCGCCTCAAACACAGTTTTCTGTCCCAGCAGGAAGGCCGCTGTCTGCTTTTCGCCGGGCTTCAGTGCCGCACTGAACTGCAGGGCGCCGCAGGGGTTGCCGTTGTAGTTCAGACTGTTGTCGCAGCGTCCGTCCGCAACCGCCTGTGGCTTGTCAAACCGGCTTCTGCCGAGGAACTGCTCCCGGCGGCCGGTATAGCTTTCAATCTTCGCGCCTGCCAGGCCGAAGAAGCGTTCCCGGCCCGTGGTTCCGTCCGGCCGCGGATAGTTGAATTCGTTGATCTGCTCCAGGATAAAGCTGTCATGGAACTCTGTCTTGGTAATGAACTGGGTATACTGCATGTTCACCAGATCCTGCGTGTACAGGCTCTCTGTTGTAAATTCACAGTAGCCGAATACGCTGATCTTCCGTTCCCGGTCCGTCAGGTTCTCCAGGCTGATCCGCCAGACTTCATGGGTCGCGCCCATGGGAACGTAATACAGTGCCCGGCTGCGGATGCCGTTATATTCACTGATGAATTCCGTATAGCTGGTGCCATGGTGGCATTCAGTCTTATACTCTTCCAGCGGCTTGCCCACGGGTTTCCAGCTGGCAGACCAGAAGTCTCCTGTTTCCTCATCCCGCAGATAGATATACCGGCCGGGCTCGTCAAACTGGTTGAAGGTATAGCGCAGGATTCGTCCCGCGGCGCCGCTCTTGACAAAACTGTAGCCTCCGGCGTTCACCGTTACGATGGCACCGTAATCCGGTGATCCGAGGTAGTTTGCCCAGGGGGCGGGGGTATTGGGATTGGTAATGACATACTCTCTGGCTTTTTCATCAAAATAGCCGTAATTCATGCCTCTTTCCTCCTGTGGTTCCCGTTTTTGAATCTTTTTGATGTGCTCTGAATTTGTGTTATCCTTTGTTCTCCGGTTTTTTATTGTAGCACAGCAAACGTTTACCCGCAATCCAAAAAAAGGGAGCAGTCCTCTTTGCTGGACTGCTCCCTGTCTTTCTCAGAACGCCCAGTTTCCGTTCCGGAAGATCGGTACAATCTTGCCGTCCCGGGTCTTGGCGTCGATATTCATATCCTTTGTGCCGATCATGAAGTCCACATGGATCATGGAGTCGTTCACGCCCAGCGCCTGGCACTCCTCCAGGGTCTTGTTCTCAAAGCCCTTGATCGTGTCAGGGAATCCATGGCCTACCGCCAGATGGCAGGCGGCGTTTTCATCAAACAGGGTATTGTAGAACAGCACGCCGCTGTTGCGGATCGGGGAATCATAAGGAATCAGCGCGCACTCTCCCAGGTAGGAAGCACCCTCATCAGCGGTAAGCATGTTGGTCAGCAGCTGCTCATTCTTCTCCGCGTGCCATTCCACTGCCTTGCCGTTTTCAAAACGGATATTGAAGTTCTCAATCAGCTGGCCCTGATAGCTCAGCGGCAGGCTGGCATAGACAATACCTTCCGCTTTGCCTTTCATCGGAGAAATAAAGCATTCCTCTGTGGGAATATTCGGATTGTAGAAGATCTTCTGCAGGCTGGTGTCTCCGCCGCCCTTGAACTCCGCTTCCGGAATCATGCCGACCGTGAAATCCGTTCCGTTTCCGGCGGTATAGTGCAGTTCGGCAATCCCAAGGCTGTTCAGGTACTTGCAGCGTTCCTGCAGATCCGCGTTATGTTCCTTCCAGGCCGCCACCGGGTCCTCATTCACCCGGCTGGCCGTCAGGATGGCTTCCCACATTTTCTCCATTGCCTGGCTGGTCCGCAGACCCGGGAATACTTTTTTCGCCCAGGCCGCACCCGGCACCGCGGCGATGCACCACTGGTACTTGTTTTCCATCTCATCCCGGTAGCCTTTGATCAGCGGATATCTGAGCCGCTGAACCTTCAGCATTTTATCCTGGTTAATCCCTTTCAGTCCGTCCGGATCGTCAGACTCGATATAGATTCTGCAGGGCAGCTTCTCCACATAGTATTCCCAGCGGGCCTTCTGGTAGCTCGTCAGGTTGCCGAGTGTCTTCACGCTGCTGTACCGCATGGCCAGTTTGGTCAGCGGAGGATAGTCAAAATCAACAACGACTCTGGCTGCACCCAGCTTGTAGCATTCTTCCGCCACCATTTTGACGAACTCAGGCTGGTCCATACCGGCTCCGATGAATACGTCCTGTCCCTTCTGGACATTTGCGCCGCATTCAGCAATCAGCCGGGCATACTTTTTCAGGATTGTCTTTTTCATAATTCTGGTCTCATTCCTTTTAGCTTTTCTTGTTTCCAACAGGCGGAAACGCTTATATATTATACTGAATGAAGGTCTTTCTCTGCAAGTGAATAAAAAAGGCGGATTCCATCGAAATCCGTCTTTTTTGTTTCTGTTCTATCGTTCAGATTGCCTGAATCCACACTCTCCAGAGATCGTCATGGTTGGAATCCGTCAGTTCAATTTCCATATCTTCTTCATTTGCGCCCAGAATATCCCAGTAGGTTTTTCCGCCGTCTTCAGATATCTGCCACTGGTAATAGTACTTCTGTTCTTGAGGCCCATGCACTTCTGCGTGAAGCTTCATGATGTTTTCATCAATCATGGTAGCAACAATTGTTACTGTTACTTCTTCATCTTCCCCTGTGGTCTCAGGCTGTACAGTTTCATCGGCGGATTTCGGTTCTTCCGTGGCTTTTTCAGCCTCCACAGGTTCCGATATTTCCTCTGCCGTATGTTGTGTTTCAGTTCCGTTTTCTTCTGCCGGAGCCGGTGTTGCTTCTGCGGGCGTTTCTTCCGGAAGTTGCTCCGTTACAGGAATTTCGATTATCGGCGCTTCTGTATCAGGCGCTTCTGTTACCGGAGCATCTGGCGTTGCCTCAGGTTCGGAATGAACAGTCTCCTCTGTTGGATCGGAAATATGTGCGGCAAGAACTTCCTGCTCAATGTATCCCCAGTCATCGTCCGGTATCTCTACCGTTGCTGTTGGATCTGGTTCATCTGTAGTATAGATAGTTTCTGTTTTCTCCTGATCAGCTTCTCCTGTCGCAGATTCCGCTGCTGGTTCCTCCTGGACAGATTCTGCTGCTGGTTCCTCCTGGACAGATTCTGCTGCCTGTTCCTCCTGCTTCTTGTCTTCTGTCATTTCCGCCGAATCTTCCACCGTCTCCGTTATGCTTTCTGTAACGTCCGGCGTTTCTTCTGCTTCAAGAGCATACGCAAAAGGAGCTGCGGAAACAAAAGCCAGCAAAACCACAGACAGGATGATCGAGATAATCCTTCTGATGCGCCAGGTCATTTCCGTCACCTCCCCTTGTGTGACTACGGCAAGATGGTCGTTAATCCTCCGTTCCGGTTTCTGTACCCTTATTATAGTCCCGAATAGTTGCATGATCGGTTACATACAACAATTATTGGTAGTTTTTTCTTCTTTTTTTCATAAGTTTCAGCAACACTGCCATCAGAATCAGCGACAATCCGCCCGCAGTATAGGGCAGCGTTCCGCTTCCGCCGGTGCTGGGAAGGGCAAGTCCTGCTTTGTTATGGATCGTCAGGGTGTTGTTTTCAGGTGTATAAACCGCATAGTTATTGTTATCAAATGATGCCTGTCCGTTTACGATCGTAAACGTGATTCTCTGCGCCAGGGAAATATATCCGGCCGGTGCTTTCGTTTCCGTCAGCCGGTAATCTCCGTCTGTCAGTCCTGTCATGACCGCTTTCCCTTTATCATCTCCTTCAGCGCCTACGGTGATGCTTTCTTCCACTGTATCGTACCTATTTTCAGCGTTGAGTTTCTCCAGTTTGAAAACTGCTCCGGAAAGCGGCTGCTCCGTTTCCGTATCAATTTTCAGGATATTGATATCTGTTTTTGCCGTGCTGTTAGTCACAATAACCAGGCCGTCCGCCGGTTCACTGACAGCCACGTTCCAGACACCTGCGTGTTCACCTGTCACCGTCACGGTATCATCCGTAACCATATAGGATTCCGCTCCGGTATTGACGCTCAACTCACGGATGCTGTAGGTGATCTGTTTTCCTTCCGTGTCGTAAACCGGCAAATCCATAAAGGTCCGATCCGTAATATCCGCACCGTTCCCGAATGTCAGCGTCCTGGCTGTATCCCCGTCTGTAACAGCAGACGGTTCGGCGTTTTCCACACTTTGATACAGACCTACAGTAATGGTGTCAAAGCCTTCAGGCCAGTCGATTGTTTCGCCGTTCAGCTTCCATTCCTTCTCCACCGAGATCTCCATGGCGTTTATCCGGTTTGTTACCGTGACCGTATCCGGTGTTTCATCGCTTCTCTCCACCTTCTTCCGGTCCTGATCACTGTACACCTCGGTTCCTACCTTTTCCCATCCGGGAACGGCTGCCTCTGTTACCTCATAAGTGGTGCCGAACGGAATCCCTTCGATCACAGTGGTGCCGGTCCCCTGCCTGGTGAGCGTAAAAGTAGCAACCCGGTCACTCAGGGTATAGCCGGAAATCGTACCGCCTTCAACATTCAGGATAGCTTCCAGGTTTGCAGCTTCATCCGGAGTAACTGTATCAGGCAGTGTCAGGCTGACATTGAATGCAAAGGATTCATCTGCCGCGGCATCTTCGCTTTCTTCCGTGACCTGTTTGTTGATTTCCAGAGACCCGTATTCAAGCGTGTTGGTCACCTTCAAATGATTGGTTCCTTCAGATTTCGGAAGTATCCAGTCCTGATGATCAACATAGGACGCATCCTCCCCGTCCTTCTTGGAATAGACGACAGGAGCAAACTCTTCAGTGCCGGTATGTTCCCCGGTACTGTCCTTGTATCCGATTTCTTCTATCCTGTATTCATACTGAGCAGAATGGTTTCCGTGCGGGAATATTTCCACCCGGTCAATGACCGCTTTCCAGTCCCCTGATTTCTTCAGAATCAGCCGGTTGTTGGCCGCGTCAAAAACTCCCCCGCCGCTCGTTTCGAAATGATTCATGGCCAGGGTTCCCATGGTATTCATTTCCTGCCTGATCAGATCCAGATAATCCACATAAGCTTCTCCGCTGCCATAGACCCTGCGCCAGATTTTGACATAGACTTCCTCAACATCCGTAATGCCGTCTTCCGGATTCCATTCCTTCTCGACGTTCAACGCCGTTCCCCGGACGTTCAGCAGCCGGTCCGAATCCTGGCCGGTTTCCGCGGCGGAAACATGGATACGGTTTCCGTTCGCGTCCCAGGCATCCGGAAGCCAGGATGTCCACTGGCCGCCGCTCGGGTTCATATTGCCGTCATATACCTGTACTTCCTTAAACACATACTGGAATCTGACCGGAATCAGCGTATCGTCGAGTTTATAGAATCCGTATCCGGGCAAACCGCGGTGAATATTCGTGTCGGGAATCCGGAACGCCCACGCGCTTCCGGCATACTCCACCTGGAACACATTGTCGTTTGAGATATAGAAGTCATCACTGCCCGTCAGATAGCCGACCTTAAAGGAATTACCATACTCCACCCAGTCTGTCAGAGGCTCGTTGCTGTGGCCTTCCCGCTCATCAATGACCCTTCTCATCATCTGGACTTCAATGACCATATTGCGCTGGTTGACAGCTTCCTGGGTCGTCGTATAAAGGCTGGTTGCCCCGTTTGAATCGGTGACGTATTCCAGGAATTTCTTCTTGACGTCCATCTGAAGATACTTGGGCGTCCGGTTCCGGATGGTTATAATCCCCGCATTCCCCTGTATCCCGGCATTATACGGCTGATCGTTTCCGTCCATGGAGGCGCCGAAACTGTTCTCATAACCGTCAATGATCACCATGTACTGGTCGATCAGATTATCCGGAATATCATACAGGGACATGTCGTAGTATGCGTACATATTGTTGCCCTCAACTGTACGCTCCTTTGCATAATAAGTGACTCTCCGTCCGTTGATTTCCTCCGGCAGTTCCTCCGGGCAGGCCCAGGTCCAGTCCGGGCCCTGCAGCGGTATATTTTCATACCCGTTATACGGCTGGGCTTCATGGGGCTGCTGTCCCTCAACATAGTACATCAGCGTGAAGTAAACCGTCGGCATGTCATCCGGATCCACGACACTAACCCATTTCTTCATGACATAGAACTGGGATGTATTCAGCGTATTGGTAAAGGAAACACGCTTCATTTCGCCTGCGTGCACAGTCCCGTCATTTCCCTCCCGCTCGGATTCGTACCCGTCCGGATCTTCGCTTACGGTATATACAGTCCCGTCCGGCAGATCCCGGGCAATGGCACTCTCACCATGCGAAAGGGTAAACTCCGCACTGCCGTTGACAAACGCCATATCGCCATATGTACCGTCCGGGATGGCGTTTCCGTCAGAATCTTTTGCGGTGACAGTCATCCTGAATTTTTTCCTGAAATCTCCCGCGTTTCCGCCTACAGTTTTGGAAACCATCAGTTTGCCTGTTGTCTGGTATTCGTTATGAACCGTGAGCGTGACCCCTTCCGTTTCAGCGGCATTCACAGGTGTGCTTGGGCTGTAGCTGACTTCATAGCCTTCAGGCACATTCCCTTCCACCACCGCATAATAGTAAGGATCACCGTTTCCGTCATAAATCGGCAGTCTGTCAACCAGTTTCCTCCAGTTGCCCGCCTCTGTGACTGTAACTGTTCTGGTGAAGGCCGTGTCCAGGATGTATTCATCAGGTAAGCCATCGGACCCTTCTCCGCGTGTTACGGCAGCGCCGGCAGCCATGGTCCTGATCGCCCGGGTCGTGGTTGTCCGGGCCGTGTTCGCATACCGGCGGCCGGATGTGTCGGCAGTCAGGGAGAACCTGGCAGCGCTTCTGTGCTGGTCGCCAATTTTGATCAGTACGCAGTACGCATCTTCATTTCCCAGCTGAATGGCCTGGTTTGTCATAGGGGTTCTGCCGATATTCTGGATCTCCACCCAGTATGGATAATAATCATCATATTTCCAGTACATCAGCGAAACGTCGGCATTCCGGATATCATACTGGCTGATGTAGAAAGACGTGCAGCTCAGGTAAACAGTCGAGCCTTTGGGAACTGTCAGTGTATATCCGGTATTGCTTGTTCTGTCCTGTTCATTGCTGTCATCGATATACAGGATGACCGTGGTATTATCCGCAGCCGCGTTCCTGTGGTATGCGCTGTTGACAGTCACTTCAGCAGGCTGATTCGCGTCAATCAGCGCCACCGTCTGATTGACGACCTCCGTGCCCTCATAGGTATAGCCTTCCGGATGGGAAACACCGCTGTCGCTTACGGCAATGGTATAGATGTCCAGGGGAAGCGTATTGGCGCCCTGATGCAGCGGATACACGCCGCCGGAAGAGCCGGTGGCCGTATAGGAGAACCCGTCCGGCAGGTTTTCCAGGCCGGTCACATTGTGCGTAAGAATCAGCGTCCCTGTTTCCTGCGTCTGTTGTGAATCCTTCTTATACCGGACCAGCGTCAGGGTAAGCTCCTGGCCGTCATAATGTTCCGCATGATCCGACCAGGTTTTGGCCACCTCAATCTCTGTGGGTGTTGAATAGACATTATAAACATAGAAGTTCAGGATGGCGTTGTTGCGTTCTTCGTTATTATACAAGTATTTACCGGCCAGTTCAGGGATACTGTTATAATGCTCATTTCCTTCCGGGGTCAGCTCGTCTGTGCTGTGATTGGGCTGGTTTCCGGATTCTCTGCGGACATACTCAGTTTCAATCACGGTTTTCATATAGCGCTGCTCGATACCGTCGACCGTGATTGTTTCCGGGATGGAATCCTTATCTTCTTCAATGTAGATCATGGCGCTGGGAACATTCAGGTCGTAATAATTCTTACCGACTCCGCCTGAAACCTGTATGTCCAGCGTGGATTCTTCCGTATAGGCACTGTAATCAGTATTGTATTCAGAAGACTGGCTGCTGTTCTCGATCTGGTAAAGCGTGAAGGAATTCCGGAAGGATTCTGCGGGCGCAAGCAGCGTTCCGTTTTCATCTACGATATACTTGGTGATGTCGACGGACGGATAGGCATCCTCCTGCTGCTTGGTAGAACCGCCCAGCGTAAAGTCGATACCGCTGCTGGCAGGCCCCGCGTCTCCGACGATACAGCCCTGGGCCCAGGCCTGATCAGCACCGCGTCCTCCGTTATAGTCAATCCCGGGGCAGGTGTTCTTCTGGCTCCAGTAGGAGCAGCTGCCGGTCATGGTCACAGGCACTTCCACCTTGATGGGCTGGCCGTTCTGGTCATACAGGACCTGGTTGCCGTCTGTCAAAGTGAATTCCACCATTTTGGTGGTGGTCACCGTATAGGTGATTTCATTCGCCAGGCGCTGCTGACGGATTTGCTGGTGGGTGCTGTTCGCCTGCAGGTTTCTCTCGTTCGGACCTGTCTCCTGCCATCCGTAATAGGTCCAGTACCCGTTCATTTCTCCCCAGTGTTCATTTTCCGCCCAGTTCCAGCTGTCGGAATAGGGCGTTGTGATGTTATTGGCAACAAGGAAGGATCCTTCAATCCGGATCTGCGTCGGCATATCCGGATTCTCGTCACCCTGGTTCCCTGTATAGCCGCTCACGTAAAACGCGTTGTCCAGTTCGTTCCCGTTCACATCGGTGGCAATAATGTCAGCGTTTTTGATATCTTCCTTTGTAATCGGGACCGGTTCCTGCATGGAAATGGTCTTCGGATTTTCCCGGGTAACCGTATACAGCACATTGCCGTTTTCGTCGTAATACGTGCCCCTGGGCAACGGGTAATCCAGCTGCGCGTTGCCGTGAACCGACACATCCAGGTGTGTAACCGCATGGTTCTTCGCATAGTAGGAGGGAACCGTAACGTCGATCACGCTGGCAAACAGGATATCAACAGCTTCAGATGCTCTTTTATTGCCGCTGATCCGGACAGGCACCCCGTTTTCATCCAGTTCCACGCCCAGATACTGGTGATTGTTCTGGTGGCTCTTGATATGATTGCCTTCGAAGACAAACCGCGATTCATTGACGCCATTCTGATGGTTTGCGTCTTCTGTAAAGACTCCGCTGTCAGCATGCGGGTCAATAAGCTGTCTGTAAAAAGAGTCTGCTGTACCTCCGGGCCCGTTGAATGTTTTCCCCTCAGTATTGATAAAGAGCAGGTTTCCGTTAGGATGTTCCTGGTATTCCCACAGCAGCGGATCCTCTGTGGCCACCATTTTTGTTACAGGATTATACTGAACCTCTGTCAGAGTGCCTGAATTGTTCACAATATAATATTTGCCATCGTACTTCACCAGTGTCATGTACTTGGTTCCGCTTCCGATCACCAGATCCGTAAAATTCAGGGTCAGTCTGTTTTCGCCGGAATTGCTTCCGTGCCATCCGGCAAATCCGGTTTCACCCCTGAAATCATTCAGGTAATAGGTCTTTCCGTCCATCTCATCGGTTGCAAAGAGATAGGTATTATCGTTTCTTGTAACAGTGAACGGCTGCGGCGAATCGCTCAGGGCTGCGTGAGCGCGGGTATCCCCCGGGGCTTTGGGAACCAGGTTCATGTACTGCTTTATGCCATGGTCATCCAGGGTATAGATATAATACTTTCCCGGCTGACCTGCGTCCTCAAAGGTCCATTCAATAGCCGAACTGCTGTCCCCCGCATTGAATCGGTTGGCATTGCCGCCTGTAAGAATGCCCGAGGTGATGTAGTGGCCGTCACGGGAAATCGTGACTGACCGGCCGTCCAGGTCAATCACCGCCGGTCTGTCCGACGCAAAGGTAACCACACCGTACACCGAGAAGGAGTCCGTTTCAAACAGGATGCCGGCGTCAGCGCTGACCGCCGCATCGATGATTTCTGTGGTTTCACCTGTAAAGTGAATGACCTTCAGTTCATCCTGACGGTCTTCCGGTGTGTCCGCCAGTTCAAAGGTTACGGAGACGCTGCCTTCCGGCTCAATCTTCTTTCCGTCGGCGCGGATCTCAATATCGAAGAACCGTGCATACTGATCTTCCGGGATAACGGGTTCTTCCGTTTCTTCTCCTTCATTGTTTCCTGCCGCCCTGCGGAGCGCCTTCGCCAGATATCCGGCGTACCGCTCATCCCCGGGCAGCAGTTCTTCCACATGAAGCTCTGCCCCGGAAGGAATTCCGGAATCCGGACCGTAGTCCAGGGTGATCCTGTAATTGTCGCCGGAAGCGGTTCTGTAATACACAACAACCGTGTAGGCAAAGGCATATACGGAAAAGCCGTCTGTGTCAAAGGAGACGGTATTTCCTTCCACCACCGCTTCCGTGATTTTTTCGGAAGAGATCCGTTCCTCCGCTGCCAGGGGCTGTACATCCGTCCGTTGCTCACAGGAAGCGATCCATTCCTCCGGAATCTCTTCGGTAAAATGAACCACGTGAAGTTCTTCCCCGCTCTCCGCGTTAACCAGACGGACGCTGACGTTCACTGGCGTCAGGGGTTCGATCTTCTGTCCGTCCACCAGAATGGATATGTCATACAAGCCTGGAAGGCGTACATCATCCGCTCCCAGAGCAGCTGCTGTCTGTTTCCGATAGGCTTCCCACAGATCACTTCCCGGAATGATTTCTTCCACCAGCAGCTCCGCGTTTTCCGGGATACCGGCTTCCGGACCGTAGGTCACATTAATTTCATAGGTATTGCCGTCCGCAGCCAGCATCTTCCGAGTAATCTTTGTGCGCTGAACCACACCGAATACAGAGAAGCTGTCAGATGTGAAGGACACCGTGTCGATCACTTCTTCGCTTCGTTTGGCTTCTTCGTCGATGGAATCCGTTTCAGACTCAATCACGACCGCTTCTTTGTTTTCAAAATGAACAGCCTGAATATCATGCTCTTCTGTCAGTTCAATCACGTCTTTGAAGACGATCTGCACATCCACATTCCCCGACGGTTCCACTTCTTTTCCGCCGCTGATGAATGTAATATCAAAGTAGCGCTCCAGCGTGATTTCATTCCATTCTTCCGCCAGTGCTTCTTCTGTCAGCCCGCTGTACAGGGCATATTCCGGCGTATCGGGACGAATTTCCCGCACTTTCATTTCCGTATTGGCCGGGAAGTTTGCTTCCGGGCCATAGGAAGCCGTTACAATATAATCTGCACCGGAGTATTCCTTCGTTACTATCCCGGTCTGGATCAGCTGAATCGTCGCATATCCGACAGGTTCCATGCTGTAATCCTTGACAGAAATCCGGCCTTCTTCTTCATCCAGAATTCTGGCATTTTCACCGGTCAGGAAGCACGTAGTACCGTCCGGCCGATTCTTCTGTTCAAGAATCAGCTCAACCTGTGCTCCCGGATATACTTCGTTCCCTTCAGCGTCTGTAAGGGACAGCAGATAAAATGCATTTCCTTCATCCGCTATCTGCCGCTTCCAGATCTCATCTTCATCATTCCGGATTACTTTGGCAGCCGATTTCAGTGCGGCATACAGATCCGCCCCCCTGGCCTGCGTCACGGTAAGGGTCGTTTCATCCGGAATACAAGCTGCTTCGGTATAATTGATCTGAACCGAGCAGCCTTCAGTTTCTGCCTGAAGGTTTCCGGACGTATAGATTATTTTAGGAGCAGGGGATATTTCTTCTTTGTTTTCCTCTGTTACTGCTTCTTCTCCTGCTGCTTCTGCTGTTTCTGTCTCTGCCCCTTCAGTCCCGGTTTCCGTTCTCTCTTCGGTTTCTATGTCAGTTTCTTCCCCAGCGGGTATATCCTTCGGATCTCCTGCTGTGTCCTCTGTCGCAGGCATCTTTTCCTGCTCGTTATGGTTATCGTCAGGATTTTCTGCAGCTGTTTCAGTTTCTGTCGGTTCTTCCGTTTCTGGATTGTTCTCTGTATTCTCTTCTGTATATCCCGTTGTGACTTCAGGTGCAGGTGTCTCTGCAGCTTCTTCCGGCTGCGGGGTTTCCGCATTCTGAATCGGCGCTGTCACAGGTGCGGAATAGATTATGTTATCATTCTTCGCATAAGCCGTATCGCCGGAAACAGAAATAAGCAGCTCAAACGCGCACAGGAAAGCTAACAGTCTCCTCCAGGGGTTCGGCTGCCGAAATTCACGTTTCCGTTCTCTTCGGTTGGTCATAAAAAACGACCTTTCTTGCAGAAATCAAACACATTTATGATGTATCGGTTACATTGTACAACTGTCCATATTTATTATGTGTCCGTTTCCTGTTTTTGTCAATAATTTGTACCAAAAAAGCCGGATAAATCCGGCTTTTTTGGGTATTGATATTGTTTTTTTCTCAGTAATATCTTGATTTCTTTTTTCTTCCTGCGAAGAGTACAACCCACAGAATCATCAGCAGCAGAACCGGCCCTGCTATGAACGGAACCACATAAAGCGGCTCGATTTTCAGGGCATCCGCCGTCACTCGCACATCCAGCAGTTCCTTATCATTTTCAACCCGTACGCCCCGCACCAGCAGACGGTGTGTATTGATACCGTACGGCGTACAGGTCATCAGGGTACAGTAATCTTTCCCTGGAAACAATGCCAGTTCGGAGCTGTCTTCCGGAAGAATCACCGTGATCTTGTCCACCTGGTAGGTCAGCGTCTGATCCAGGATGGTCAGGTAAAACACGTCTCCTTCCTCCATAGCGTCCAGGTCGCTGAAAAGCTTGGCACTGGGCAGGCCCCGGTGACCGCTCAATACGCTGTGGGAAGCAAATTCCACCTTGTCATATTGATCCGGATCCGGATGGATACTTCCGGCCGGCAGGGATGTCCCGTCTATATGCCCGATGGAAGTTTGCAGTACCGCGTCACTGGTGCCGTGATAAACCGGCAGATTTACATCGATCTTTGGAATGGAAATAAAACCCATATTTCCTGTTCCGTCCACATTCAGCTGCCGTTCGTATTCGTCAATATCTTCATCCGACATCGCCCATGGATTTGGATCTGAGGAAAGCTTGCGGTTATATTCCAGTGCGTCTTCCCATACGCTTACATATTCATCGTTGGAAAGCTCTGCCACGCGCTCCGCATAGCCCATGATCGCCCTGGACTGGTGCATGCTGTTCCAGTATTCACTGAACATGGGATAACCCGCAATAGCCACGCCGGCAAGCAGAATTAGCACCAGGATCGTATTGGATACCCGGTGGCTTTTCTTCTTCCCGCTTCCGCCCTGCGGAGTTCTTCCCGTTTCCCTCATATCCTTCGCTTTCTTTCTTACCGGTTATAAAGACAGTTGGCCTGGATTGCCAGAGCGATATCCGGATAAACCCACTCCAGCGTATTGCGCCGAATCAGGCCGAACCGTTCCCCGCCGCCGGTAAAGTTGTGGTTGTCCCACCACACGCAGGTAATACCCCGGGTGCTGGCGGACGCGACATAGTATGCGGTAAAGTTGACGCGGTCCTGCAGGTTTCCATCCTTGTCCAGGGCGCCGAATTCATCCATCATGACCGGAATACCGTTCTGAATGAAACGGTTGTACAGACCGTTCATAAAGTTAGCGATTTCGCCCTTTTTGCTCTGATCCTTTTCAATGTCAAACGTCCTGTCCTTGCTCTGGATATTCAAGGCAAAGTTGTAAGGCGTATAGGCGTGTGCTGCGACAATGATCCGGTTATCCGCCGTGTCCTCCGGCAGCTGGAACGCCTGATCTGTTGCATTCCAGGGAGACGCACAGTAAGCCGGAACCGCCAGATATCGCGTGGCATTGTTTCCGCCGGAAGCGCGTACAATATCCACAAACTTCTGGTTCAGTTGATTCAGATATTTGGCTGACAGCCGGCATTCCGATACATTGTTGTTCCAGTTCCACTCGTATGCAGTTCCCACCAGCCGGGGCTCGTTCAGGGATTCCAGGATCAGGTGGTCATCACAGTCTTTGAAAGCCTCCGCCATCTGTGTCCAGATCGCAGAAAGATAAGCTTCAGAGCGGTCATAATGAACCGTATCCGGGTAGTAGTATTTCACATCGTTGTCATGATGCGTGTTGACGATTACATACATTCCCTCATCCAGCGCCCAGCCGGCCACCTGCTTCACTCTGTCCATCCAGTCCTGGTCAATGATGTCGTTTTCATCTACGTGGTTATGCCAGCTGACCGGCATCCGGATGGTATTGAAACCTGCTTCCTTAATAGCTGCGATCAGATTCTTTGTGGTTTTTACGCCTACCCAGCTGGTTTCCATGGATGTTCCCCAGGCATGCGAGCCGTACCCGTTGTATGCGTCAAAGGTATTGCCCAGGTTCCAGCCACACTTCATGTCTTTCAGCAGCTTCATGGCGTCGTTGTCTGGAATTTCGAACTTTTTCAGATCATTCAGCACTGGTATAACAATCCCTTCTGTCTGAACCGGCGGTTCCGCCATTCCGGCCGCAATACTGAACATCAGGCATAAAGCCAGCAGCAGGGAGATCATCGTCTTATTCCGCATCTTTTATGTTCCTCCAGTGTATAGTTTTCTTCTTGTTGTCATTATATGCGAAGGCGCCTGTTTCTTCAAGCAAACGTTTGTACAATGAATGGTTTTCACTCTGTGAACTGTATTTATACCCATTGGTCTTTACGAAATCGGTAATTCAATTGATGATGAATCACGAATTGAAAAAGCCGGGCTCCTCAGAGCCCGGGAAGAGGGATTGCTTATTTGATTTGTTATTCGTGAGCCTTGCGGCGAGCCACCAGCACGATGACCGCGCCGATGATCAGCAAACCGCCGACCACATAGAAGATCGTGGTACCCATGCCGCCGGTGCTGGGAAGAACTGTACCCTTGTTGTTCTCAATAGTGATCGCCAATGTATTATCTGTTTCAGGTTTCACATCAGTAGAGGGCTCTGCAGGCATGTTATAACCGGTCGGCGCCTGCGTTTCAACAAGCTGATAGGTAACATCCCCGTCCACACCATTGACAGTAATGACTTTACCGGTTGTTGTCATCTGGGTGACCTTGGCAATGCTGTCATCCGCTATCTCTTCCGCAGTGGCAATTCGATAGGTTTCTCCAGCAGCAACTTCAATCAGATTCAGGGCCGTACCATTCAGCCGGAGTTCGAATATGGCGCCGGGAAGCTTTTTCTGATCTGCGCCGTCAATCTTATCAAAGGTGAATTTCTGGGTATCCGTTTCAACAGTCACAGGCTTGGACTCAAAATAGTTTCCATAATTGATCTTGACAGTATTGTCGTTGCTCGTTGCATCTGCGTCAGTGTCATCAGCCGCATCGACCACTGCATTTTCATTAAGGACTGCCGTATAGATAATAGAAATTGTTTTCCCTTTGTTCGCTGTAACAGTAGTGGCGCTCAATGTGACCGTAAAGCTTTGATCGTTGGCCTTTGCGAAAGTATAGTCTGTGTCAGCAGCAAGTGCATCAGTACCATTCTCCACAGAAGTGATACTTTTGAAAGTCAATCCTGACGTCATCGTATCTGTAACAACGATCTGATCAACAGCGGAATCAGGAACAACTACTGTAATTGTGTAAGTAATGGTGTCCCCAATCTGTGCTGACTTGTCTGTTTCCGGAATTGTCTTATCAACAGTGGGATAATCATTCTTTGTGTTGATTGTTATATCGGCCAGTGTCTGTACAGCCAGCACATCACCCAGCGTCGAAGTGATCAGATAATAACCAGGAGCCAGTCCATCTTTTGCTGCAGTACCGCCGGGCGCAGTCTGTGCAAAAGTATCGGATGCATCAGTAAAAGCACCCTTTATTTCGTTTAACTTCGCCGCTATAGCAGCGCCTGTAGTGCTGTCATCTTTTAATGCAACGTACCATTTGTCAGCAGTAGCATCTTTTGTTACAGTGAACAAGCCGGTTCCTTCCAAAGCCGTAGCCTTAGCCTGAGTCGTTACATAATATGAGACTCTGGGAACATTATCGCCTTCAGTCGCAGCGGTAGATTCTCCGCTCTCAGTATTAACGGTAACCGCTGTCGGATTCTCGATATCTGCATCAAGAATCTTATAATATGTGTATACCGTTGTATCCGTCTGGACATCTTCACCGGCTGTACTGTTAATGGTGATCTTCGCAGCGAATGCACCAGTTGCCGCCAGTACCATCACCAGTGCCAGCATCAAAGCAAACAATTTCTTCATTGTAAGCATCCCCTCTTAAATAATATAGTCGCAAAGTAAACTTATATCATTCAAATCCGGCATTTCTCAATGCCTTCAAGGTTCTCTTTGGAAAGTAACATGGTATATGTATCCTATACTGTGATGTAATTATAGGCTGATTTCCAATAGTTGTCAACAAGATTGAATACTAATGTTGTATTTTTCTTGTCATACCTTCATTCTGTCAGAACCCATACCAGGTAAGGCTGCCAAAGGGATAGATCCGCGCCAACGGTTTCCCAAAGATTTCATCCTGCGCAATGCACCCGAAATTGGTTGCCCGGCTGTCCAGGGCATAGTCCCGGTTATCTCCCATCACGAAGAGCTGTCCCGCCGGTACGCGGAACGGAAAATCAATGTCGCACTGACCCAGGGCATGCTCCGAAATGTACTTGTCTTCTTCCAGGAACTCCCCGTTCACCTTCACGTATCCCTTCTCATCAATCTCCACCTTATCTCCTTCCCGCGCAATCACACGGCGCAGGAGAAGCTTGTTGTTGAAGTAGAAAGCGCATACGTCTCCGATCTTCACGTCGTCAGTTTTCTGGAGAATAACTATGTCTCCAGGCTGAAGTCCGGGCTCCATGTTATGTCCGTTCGTAATCCGTAAAACAGGCAGGAAAATGAAGGCAATAATCACCGCCAGTGCCGCCACCACAATAAAGGTTCCGAAAGTGCCTCTGAGTGCCTGCCTGAACCTTCCTTTGCTCCGGACCTGGCTCATTTCGGTCTCTATTTCTTTCAGATCCGGCATTGTGTCGGCTTTTCTTGTTTTTCCGGCCATGGCTGTCCCCTCGTTTACTCAGTTTTCTGTTCTTCTTTCAGGAGTCTCATCTGCTCCTCACGGTCACGGGCTTCCTGTTCTGCCACCTGCTCGATTTCTTCCTCCGTAGGCATTTCCGGCAGATCTATATCCACCATGGTCAGTTTCTGCAGCAGTCGCAGCTGTTCCTCGATCTTCTTCATCCGGATCTGCAGATCTTTTGCAGCACCCTGCATCCGGAGCTCTTCAATCCGGTTCTCGTAGTCCCGCCGTGCGTTATCCAGCTGCTTTTCCGTCTGCATCCGGATCTCAACCACCTGTCGTTCCGCCGCGTCGCAGCGTTCCTTCAGTTCCAGGTTTTCCTTCCGCATGTTGTATATCAGTTCCAGCAGTTCAAAACGCCCGTAGTTTTTCAGCATGTTCTTTGCCATGCGATGTTCCTCCGCTCAGTTTTTACGGATTTTCTTCTTCCTCCATAACCGTGGGATCTATCCCCATGTCCAGCATGGACTGATAGACATTGTAGTAATTGGCCGGGACAATGGCGTCGCCCCAGGTTATATACTTGATAATATCGTAGTTCATCAGGTCGCTGGTGTAGAAGTCATAATACACATTGGAATATACCGGAATCAGCGGCAGCAGATCGCTCAGTTTTTCCTGGAAGGTAATCCATTTCCGGACAAATCCCAGGGCGTCGCTTGGGACTGTCTCACACATCAGCCGTGCGTATTCCGCCATCTGAGCATGTGCCCAGGCCAGCGTATCCTCCTTCGATGCGTCCGGATCACCGGCCAGGAAGAACAGCTGCGGATCAAATTCTATATTGAAGTCATCTCCCAGGTAGAACATGTCGATGTTTTCAATATCCCTGTCATTGTAAGCCCTCAGAAGTTCCTTCATCTCCATGGGAATCAGCGTCAGCTTGATACCGGCTTCCTTCAGGAAAGGTACAAAACACTCTTCCATGGAAGCTGCCATGATATTATCCTTCGGATATGCACAGGTCAGCTCCAGTGTGATCAGCTCGCCCCGGATCTTCTTGCAGCGCACTTCATCCCGTCCTGCCTGAAAACGTCTGCCTTCCGTGTTCATCGTCCAGCCGTTTCCGTCCAGCAGACGGACTGCTTTGTTCACATCCAGCTCATAGTGCTTCAATCCATCCAGGGAGAGTGCCTTCCATTCGCTGATCTTCTGGTTGTATTCCTCCTCTTCCTCCGGTGTCGGATTCTCCGGCAGGGTTTCCGGATACTCCTCAGTACCCATGACCATACCGTACATCCACTGACCGATACCGATCAATCCGTCCATGGTTATCCCGTACAGATGGGTATAGTCTTCCCGCATAGCGTCTTTGTCCATGCAGAAATTGATCGCCTGGCGCACATCCTGTTCCTGCAGTGCGGGGCTGTCCGGCGTAAAAACAATAAAGGATAAACCGATACGCGGATAATTTGTCAGCGTGTATCCTTTCCCGGAGGAAACCAGCCCGATTCCCTTTTCAATTACGTCCCTGCGGACCACCTTATTCAGCAGCTGGAACTCATCCGTTTCCAGTTTGTCAATCATGGTGTCATTTTCAGCCAGGGTGAAACGCAGCTTAGGAATACTGGGCGTAAAGCCTTCTGAATTTCCCTTGAAATAAGGGTTAATCTCAAACGTGCAGGTTTGCCCGTCCCAGGAGGTCAGCACATAGGGGCCGCTCCCTACCGTGGGATGGGACAAATAACCGTTATCAGGATCCATTACGGTTTTTTGCAGCAGCTCCGTGCTGAAGATCTTTTCAAGGACATCCGGATCTTCATTCCCGATATAGATTCCCATTCCGTCATCAAAGACCTTGCATCCGGGTGCAATCTCATGGATCGGGTACGGTAGGAAACCGAGCCGGTACAATTCAAAGAAATATGGAAGTGCCTCCGGTTTGACTGAAAACTCAATTTTCAGATCGTCTGTCACCCGGACGCCTGCAAGATACGGCACCTCACCGGAAACATACTCTTCATACCCTTCCAGATAGGAAAGATCCATGGGCAGTCCGCCCAGTTTGCTGATTTCCGGTGCAATCTGGAACAACACGGAAAAAGCATAATCCCAGGCGGTAATCCGGGTTCCGTCAGAATAGAACAGATCATCTGCAAGCTGAAAACGGTACTTTCTGTACTGTTTGGCGTCCTCCGCCACGCTGAGTCCTGCCACAGTCACCGGATTTGCCCGGAAAAAGCCAGTGTCATATCCCCAGATCGTCAGATAATAGGAATTGACCAGCGTACGGACATCAATATCTGTGGTTGCGTTTCCCCACATTCCCGTAAAGAACTTTCCGTCCATCGGGGTAGGATTACCGACAACCAGTTCCTCATAATTCCTGTCCGGATACGAGAGAACAGGGCCCTCCGTTACCTCCGGCCGGTCTTCCGCAAAAGCGGTCAACATACCCAGAAGCAATATACCTGCTGCTATGATCGCAATCAGTCGTTTCATATACGTCTGTCTCCCGTGTTCTTTCTTCCGTTTTTTATTCATAGCAAACGCCTACATGCATCTGGATATTTCCCAGGCCCAGCGCCGCTTCATAATCCTCCAGCGGAACAGTGGATTCCTGCGGTCCGGGCGGAAGTGTCGGAACATGCGGCGGTACCGGGGTCGTATTCGGATTCGGGGAATTCGTCGGCGTCGGTTCCGGTTCTCTGGTAGGCGGTGCCGGCGTATTTTCACTGGGCGGTGTCTCCGGCGGTACGAAAGGCGTCAGTGTCGGCTTTGGTGACGGAGTCGGGCTGGGTGAAGGCGTTTCATATTCATACTTTGCAACGGCACGCACCTGTGGATTTCCGCTCTTGCTCGGTATCGAAATCAGCATGGGACTCATCTTCAGTCTGTCAGGACCGGCAATCATCTCAGCATAATAAATACCGTGTGACAGGTTTTTAAACTCGATTTTTCCCTTTTCATCGCTGACCGCCTCTTCCACAGGCTTGAGCTTCCGGTCATCGATGCGTCTGCGAATCTGTCCGAGTGTAATATCGACTGACGCAGATCCGTCATCCCTTGTAAAGACCGTTATATCACTGAAGTTATCAGTCATTTTCCAGTCTCCGTAATCACCTGTGGCCAGCAGATAGATGGCTATACGGGTTCCTTCCGGATTGAACCCGCTCCTCTCATCCCCGACTGTAATACTCAGCCAGCCATCTGCCTTCTCCTGCGTTTCTGCAAAAACAGGCGCACAGGAAAACAGAAGCACAAATGCCAGCATAGCGTATACCAGTCTTATCCCAGGTTTTCTCATGTTTCTTCACCCTCGCTGATTTCTGTTCCGATCTTCTCTATCGTCGCTCTTGCGCTCTTTGCTCTTTGTTCCTGGTCAGCTTTTCTGCCCTCATCGGGAAGCCTGTAGGCACGTCCTTTGATGCTTTCTATGATCCACAGCACAAGCAGGCCCGCCAGCAGCACCGGACAGCCCAGGAACAGTACATTTTGCCAGTCTGCCGGGAATGAAACCCGGTCTGTTTCCGCCAGCAGTGTCCTTGCCTCCCGGATGGGAATGCGTTCTGTCTGCACCAGCAGACGCTGATCCTTCCGCTGGGTAATCAGCGTCAGCTTTTCATCGCCTTCCTCCGGCGTCAGGTCAAGGTCCCCAAGTCCGGCTGAAGCAAGCATCTGTACGCCTTTTACACGGTAGACCATGGTCCGGTCCAGTACGTTCAGGATCACCAGATTACCCGGAATCAATTTGTCCAAGCCTTCCAACATCCTGTCATCTGTCAGTCCGATCTCACTCAAAAAGCCTTCAGCTTTGAGCAAGCCGGGTCCCGCCAGCACAATGTTCTCCCTGCTTCCGTCCGCTGGCAGGGAGCTGGTATTCACATGCACCAGTTTACGGTTTGCCGGCGTCTCGATGCTCTGGTGGAAAACCGGCAGCGTCACGCCGATATCCGGGATCACCAGCTCCGCAATGACGCCGTCGTGCACGTTCATATGATTCTGATAATCCCTCGTAGTCCGCTGATTGTCTTTCATAAAGACATCTTCAACGCGGATCTCCTCCAGGCTTTCGTTCCAAGCCTTTGCTTCGCCGAACAGCTTTTCCCGCTGTTCGCTGCTCATCTGCGCGGTCTTTGCGCGGTAGTCCTGCATAATGCCGCTGTCCCGTCTCCGGCCCAGCTGATCGGAAATCACCGGATACAGGAAATAACCGGCAATGGCAAAAATCAGCAGAATAATCAGAATGCATGCAGCCAGCTTCTTCATTCCATCGCCTCCGTTTCTGTTCCGGCGATGGTCGTCTGCACACCTGTCAGGTTTCCGAAGCATTGCAGAGGCCAGAGGGCAAACTCCGCCCGTCCGAGTATTTCCCCGTCAGAAACGGTACTGTAGTCTGTTTCACGGCTGTCCACGGAAAGGCTCAGCTGATCGCCCTGGACGAAGTACCGATCCCGTGCCATGATCAGCCGGCGTCCTTCAGGCGCCGCGTCCTCTGTCCGTCCGGAGGTATGGGTTTTGCTGATTTCCCGGCTGTTCACCCTGGTTTCCGCATAGGGACTCAGTACCACCCTTTCTCCCGGACCGGCAAGCACCCGTTTCATCTGGGTTTTCACAGGGTTGACCACTGCAAACGGAATCGGATCCTTCAGCAGCGGCTGCCCGTACGAAGCCTGCACTTCCTTCAGCCAGTATTCGCCGTTTTTCAGATTCTCCGTTCCGATGCTGACAGTCCCCTCTTCGGTGCTTTCAAAGATATCCGCGCCGTTCTCCGTTTCAATCCATGAAAAGCCGTTTTCAGACGAAGCATAGTATTGTCTCGTGGTTCCCACGTCCCGGTACAGCACATACCGGCAATACCGGCGGGTCTTGCCTTTCGCATTCAGGATGGTCAGCTCCACCGGCTTGGCCAGCCGCTTTTCATACAGGATGATATCCCCGTCGCTGTAGATCTGTCCGGCTTCAGGCTTGCGGATCAGCACCAGGCATCCCTCCGGCAGCGTATCTCCCATGGCGGTACCGTGAGCAACTGCCAGCTGATAATAGCGATGGAAAACAATGAGACCGACGGCAAAGCTCAGGACCAGCAGAATGGACATGCCCCGGAAAAGACGCTTCCGTCTGTCGGAGCGTCTCACTCGCTTCATTTCACGAAGCAGCTCTTCGTCTCTGGGATGATAGATTTCCATCCGTTCTCTCCATGTCCGGTTTCCGAAAACCAGCTGGAACAGTCACCGGAAAAATGCATTTATTTATGTATACAAGTACTCATAATGAGTATAACGCTTTTCATTTTTCATTTCAAGTTTTTTCCAGATATACAAAAACAGGAGGGTCTCCCCTCCTGTTCATCGTTTAATGCCAGTGTTCAGGATCCGCCACCGCCCAGAACGCGGGTTTCGGATTGCCCCTGCTGTCAAACAGCAGCGGATACTGGGATCCGCGCCAGCTCATCGTGTCTGTCAGTCCCCACACCTGTACCGCTTCAAATTGATCGCTGTGTTTGAGAATGATTTTCATCACTTCGGCATAATACAGGGCCTGTTTTCTGAAGGATGCTTCACTGTTGTTGCTCACAGTCACGTCCAGCTCGCTCACGCGCAGCCGGAGTCCCGTGTTGGCAATCGTATTCACCGCGGTCGCAATCTGCTCAATGGACGGGAAAGAAACGCTGTGATGCATCTGGAAACCGTATCCGTCGATGTTGCCGTCCGGGATCAGGCTGTTCAGCAGCTTCACAATGCCGCGCAGCTTGCCCGGCATGGCCGTATTGTAATCATTGTAATACAGCTTCACATCCGCCGGGGCATACTTGCGGGCATAGGCATAGGCGAAATTCGGATAATCCTCGCCGATGATCTTCTTCCAGTTGCTGTTCCGCAGCCAGTTGGAGCCGTCGTCAATCGCCTCGTTCAGCACGTCCCAGGAAACGACCACGCCCGGATAATTGGCGTCCAGGTATTCAAAAACGCCTTTGATATAGTTCTCCATCCGGCCCAGCATTACCTCACGGGTCACCAGCGGCTTTTTGGAGTCATAACCCTCATGGAAGAAGGTTTCCGGCGTCTGGCTGTGCCAGATCAACACGTGTCCGTGTACTTTGACCCCGGCGTCCTGGGCGAATCTCAGCAGCGCCTTTGCCGCGTCAAAACGGACCGCGACAGCGGTTTCGTCCCCGGTTTCCTCCAGCAGTTTCTTACTCCCGGCCACATCCAGCACCGAATCCGGCTTCATTTCATTTTCCGGTGTCAGGATACTGAACTGCTCTTTCATCAGTTTCAGCCATTTGAGATCCCGGAAAACCATCTGGGGAGCCGCGGAGCCAAAGTCAAACTTGTCCGCATAGATCTCCTTCAGGCTGGGAACAGCTCCGGCTTCCTCAATCACCATGGGAGGCACGGTTGGCTTGGGCTCCGGTTCTCCTTCGGGAGCGGTTACTGTGAAATTCCTGATTTCGAAATCCAGTTTCTCTGCCCCGGCCGTTTCCACATACAGCACATAACGGGAATAGTCTCCCGCGGTATATTTGCCGGTCAGCGTTGTCCATTCGCCCTTTTTTGCCTCACCAAAGGCAAGGTTTTCATAGGTTTCCATTCCTTCCACGCTGTGTGCGATGGAGATCATGAAACTGGCCTTTTCCAGGTCATCCTGTTTCACTTCAACGCTCAGATCGTATTTCCCGCCCTCGATCAGGGGAAAATCGCGTCCGGGTGAATTCCAGCTGCTCTGCCTGCCGATGGTCTTCAGTGTACCGTCAACCGTGTTGTAGCATTGCGCTCCCCGGCCGTACCAGTCGTCCGAATTCTTCGTAAAATCGGAAACATAGACTGTTTTGGCTTCATCCGCCAGAGCAGAAACGCAGCTGCCCAGCAGGGTCATAATCATCAGGATAGCCAGAATCTTCTTGACCATGATTTACCATCCTTTCAGGAACAAGTTGTTCGTACATATTCTACCTGCTCCGGGAGGATTATTCAAGGTGTTGCACATTATTTTCACAAAAAAGGACCGCCCTTGACGAGCGGTCCGGGATACCGTTTGTGTTTGCTTATTCGGCAGCAGCTTCTTCAGCGGCAGCTTCAGCTTCAGCAGCAGCTTCAGCAGCGGCAGCTTCTTCAGCTTCGCGGGCGGCCTTCTCGGCGTCAACCTGTTCCTGAGTCTTGTCGCCGTTGAACACGTCCATCAGATCCTGCCAGAAAGGCTTGGATTCTTCAACAGCCTGAGCCGGTCCCTTGCTGTTGATCGGTCCCCACAGCAGCGCGTTGCCAAGCACGTCGTTGGTGGAGCCCAGGTTGAAGGTGTAGTTCGCAGCACTGTGCTCGGGCTCACGCATCATCGCGTAGGTCTCGTCAACAGCACGCTCGTCGGTGAAGTTGTACTTGTTGCCGATCCAGTTGTCCTCGGAGTCGGTACCGGGCACGTCGTCGGTGTACAGATCGTAGATCTGCTGGATCTTCAGCGCAACTTCATCACTGTAGACGTTCGGCACGCCGTAGATGTTGTCGCAGGCCATGGCTACGTAGTCGGTCGCGTTGGGTCCCTTCGGAACCATGACGCAGCCCCACGGATCTTCCATGTCGGCCATTTCAGCACCGTCGTTGAAGCCCTGCCAGGTCTGGCCGGCGTAGAACGCGGAGGTGCCTTCTTCCCAATAGGTCTTGAACCAGTCCCAGTTGGCGCCTTCGGGCGTCGGGCAGGCATAGGTGTCCCAAACCTTGACGCGCTCTTCCAGAGCGTCCAGGGCAGCCTGGCTGTCCACAGCCAGGGTGATGCGGCCGTTGTCATCCTTGTCGAAGAAGGAAGCACCGTTGGCGAACACGAGCGCAACAGCCATGTCGTCGCCGGAACCGGTCAGACCGTAGATGTCGGGAGCACCGTCGTTGTCGGTGTCACGCTGTACCTGAGCCATGATGTTTTCCCAGGCTTCCCAGGTCCAGGTGCCTTCAGCCTGCATGTCATAAATGGTGTTCCAGTCAATACCGGCTTCTTCCAGCACGCGCTTGTTGAAGAACAGGCAGCTGCGGGGCTCGGTCTTGCCGACATGCACGCCGTACACTTTACCGTCAGCCTTGGTCATGAACTTGTTGGTAACAGGATTCCACTTTTCACCGGACAGATCGATCTGCCAGGGCATATACAGATCGTTCTTCAGCGTGGAGGGAGCAAAGTCGGCAGCGATCGCGATGATGCACCAGTCGCCTTCGTCACCCTTACCGTTCAGACCGCCATTCATGTTGATGTTGGTCAGTTCGGTGGGGTTTCCGCCCCAGTCGCTCAGAGCGGTCTCAACGATTTTCACGTTGTAGGTCTCTTCGAGCCAGTCACGGTAGTCATACAGAGCCTGGGTCTCAGGATCGGGTTCGGGATTGCGGGTGCTGTGCTCAGCATCGTCATTTCCCCACCAGTCATAGATGTAGACCGTACGGCCGCCAAAGTCAAGGCCTTCGATCTTTTCGGGATACCCTTCAGGAGCTTCGGCCAGAGCGCTGCACATTCCCATCAGCAGCATTGCGGCCAGAACCAGAGCCAGGATTTTCTTCATACGAGAAAACCTCCTTTTTTATTTCCTTACAGATTTCCCGCGGAAATCTGTATAGGTACAATTGTAAATCGCGGTGCCCCCGCTGTTCAGGACAATTATAGACCGTTTAACACAAATATTCAAGTAGAAGTATGTACATTTTCCGCATTATTTGTTTTATTCCTTGGAACCGGTCATCGCCAGGCTTTCCACGAAAGTCCTCTGGGTGAAACAGTACAGGATAATCAGCGGAATACAGCAGAACAGCACGGCGATGGAAATCAGCTGCAGCTGACGCCCGTTCGGCACAATGACGGACTGCGTGGCGTCACTGGAGAAATAGCGGCCCATACGGCTGACCATCGTACTCATCTGAACGGCGTACAGCCGGTAGCTGGTCAGGAAGTTTCGGGAGTAGAACAGGTCTGTCCACTGCCATACAAAGCTGAACAGGAAGCAGCTGGCGATAGTCGGAATGGCGTCCGGCAGCATGATTTTCACGAAAGTATGCATGGTGCCGCAGCCGTCCACATAGGCGGCCTCTTCCAGGCTCGCCGGTACGTTCTTGAAGTACTGCCGCATCATGTAAATGAACAGGCCGTTCTTCAGACCCATACAGGTCAGGCTCATCAGGACATAGGGTAGCATTGATGAACGAAGGTTCACCGTGTCCCCTGTAAGCGCCTTGATGATGCCGAACAGGTCAAACTGGGCAAATGTGATATACAGGGATGTCTGGATCGTCTGCGGCGGAATAATGATCAGCACAACCACACAGGCAAACCAGAACTTCTTCAGCGGGAAATCATACCTGGCAAATCCGTAGGCCACCAGCGTCGCCGCAACCACCTGGCACAGTGAAATGACGATGGAAATCCAGAACGTGTTGATCATGGATTCCGGGAAGGACGTCAGATCCGCCACGATCTTGTAGTTTTCCAACGTCACATGGCGGGGCAGCAGGATGATGGTGGAGTCATACAGATCCCTTTCCTCCATGAAACTCATGGAGAAACGGGTCAGCATAGGCTGGATAATCATGAAGCACAGGCCGAACATCAGCAGGGCACGGATCACGGAAACACAGATTTCCTTGGCTCTGCGTTTCAGCAGATATCCGCCGCTGCGGCGGTTCCGTTCCCGGAAACTTTTGTTCTTACCAATAAAGATCGTATTATCTTTACTCATAAGACTTCACCGCCCTTGTGATAATGAATGTACTGATACCGATAAACAGCAGCGCTACGCCGAAGTAAATCCAGCTCATGGCTGACGCCGCGCCGAAGTCCATCCGGACGCCGTACATAACGTCATTGATCTTCTCAATGACCCGGTTGTCATTCTTCATGAAGAAGTCAATGATGGTGTAGATGCAGTTCACAAGCAGCAGCGGGCTGACCATCGGGAAGGTGATCTTCCAGAAGGATTCCCAGGCGGAGCAGCCTTCCACGTCCGCCGCTTCATAAAGCGACGGGGAAATGGCCTGCAGTCCGGAAAGGAACACGATGATCTGAATGCCGCTGGACATGACGATGTCATAGATCGCGTCGATCATCTGGAAAACCACGTCGAAAATGTCACCGGCTACACCGGAAACCTGCAGCAGCTCCTGCAGTGCCAGCGAAACGTTGACGCCCGAGGATTCCTCCACGGATTTTCCGATATCGGTCATCATGTTGAAAAACTCGTTGGAGCTTTCAATACCGGGCAGTACGCCGGAGGACAGGATAACCGGCAGGAAGAAGATAATCCGGCACAGGATCCTTCCCTTGAATTTCTGGTTCAGGATCACGGCAATTACAAAGCTCAAAACCAGCGTGGCAATCGTGTTGATCGCCATACGCCCGATTTCCTGTACCAGATATTCGTTGAAGTTCGGGTCGGTCTGCAGCGCGTAATGATAGTTGTAGAAATCATTCCACGTCATGGTAAAACCGCCGCCGCGGATCAGGTTGACCTCGTTCAGGCTCATCTGAAGGGACAGAATCAGCGGCCGGACCATGAAGAAGAGGAAGCCGATAATAAACGGGAGAATAAACAGGGTCCCTGTACGGGCACGTTTTGCCGGCATGGTATGGTAAAGCTTATTGCCGGGAATATACATCTGGAGCGCCTCCAGGATGCCGCTGTACCAGTGTTCCCGGTGTATCCGCGTATTTTTACTCACTGTCCTCTCCCCCCTTTCACCAGATAGTCTCTTGCGGGAACCGTAACGCCGTTCCCCTTGTAGTCGCTGCTGCCGTAGTTGACAAAGACCTGGGTTCCGTCCGCGTACGTTGTCACGGAAACTTCCTTTTCCAGCTTGTCATGGTTCACAATGTTCTGCCGGTTCAGGCCGGCCATGTCCTTCTGATAGCGCCGGATCACCGGAACCAGGATGTCTTTCCACCGGTCATAGGAGGCTGCGTGATAGCAGGAATACATGGAATCCCGCAGAACCGCGGTATCTTCCTTCATAAAGGTGAAGTTCAGGCCCGCGCCGTATTCCGCGCACTCCAGCAGTGCTGTCTGGTAATCTCCGGCCAGGTTGATAGCCTCTCCGGTATAATCCTTCATCCCGTGCAGCGCGATCTGATAGAAGGGAATCCTCCGGTCGATAATCGCGTAGGCATTTCCCGTCAGGTTCATATCCGTAATCATATCCGCATAGGGAACGGCGTAATTGTTGCCTTCCTTAATGCTGATCTTCAGGCCTTTGCTCACCGCGTCGCGCAGGGTATCGACGTTCATCGCCTTCACCTGTTCCCGTGTCACAGTGTTCTGCATATAGTAGTCTGCGCTCAGCAGGTTGCCGATATCCCGGAAGGCGACTCCGGCTGCGTCACGGTCCTTCAGCGCGTTGATCAGGTTGTCCGCGCACTTCTGGGCATAGGCAGGCCGGACCAGATAATAGGTATCCTGCCAGTCGCACTGTTTATAGGTCACTATATCGTAGTTGTACAGGATCGCCTGCTCGCGGGTGGTAAACCGTGCTGCGTTTGAGAAGGGCAGGAACCCTTCGAACAGGCCGCTGTCATAGGCGAAGCAGCTGATTCCGTCAAAGAACAGGTTGATTCCCTTGTCCCTGGCAAAGGCAATCAGCTTCTTCATGCCCTTGTCTCCGCCCAGTTCGTTCAGGGTATGAACGCTGGTCAGCACTTTCTGCCGGACACCGCCGTTCGCCCATCCGGTTACCCGGATATTCAGATCCTTGACGCCTTTTTCCTGAAGGTCGGTGATAATGGCTTCCGTCTGCTCAAAGGTGGTCATGGGAAGCACCGTTTTGACCGGCACACCCAGTTTAGGCACTTTCTTGTCAATGGCGCCGACGATTTCCACATTCACCGGTACATCTTCGCTGGCTGACTCATACCGCAGTTCCGGATCCCGTCTCAGGTACTTTCCGTAGACATTGGCCATATCCACGTAGTTGTCCCCTTCTGTGAAGAAGTACCGCTGGACGACCGTGTCATTCGGAATGGTTTGCTCATACATGTAAAGCAGCTGAGCGGTTCTGTTGGAAACATTGAACCGGTCATAATGGATCACGTTGTACTTGGCGTAAATGAAGTTGTAATTGTTGAAACGTCCGGCAATGTCCGCGTTGATGCCCGCGTAGGAGCTGGCGCCTTCGATAACGCAGATAAACGATCCGTCGGGCTGGCCCATGCCGAACACCGGGAATGCGTTCCGGGTTTCGCTGATGACTTCGGTTCTTTCCGTGGCGTAGTCCCATCCGTACAGGTTGGCGTAATACGCGCTCTGGGAAAGCTTTCCGTTGTTGTAGTTGATCAAGGCTCCGCCGCCTTCCGGCAGTAGCATGTATCCTTCCTGTTCAGTGCCGGCGGCGCCGAAATACGGAAGAACACTCACGTAGGACATCGGATAGTCGCTCTCGCACCTGAGGCTGTCATAGGGCACTTCCACGACCAGTTCGTCCTGGTCCAGCCGGTAGATCACGCCGGCGTTGAAAACCGGGCCGTTGTTGTTCGTTGCTTCCGCGACCAGTTCCATATCGGCCGCGTACTCTTCCTCGTTGTATCCGACTTCCGCGAACAATCCTTCAATTTTGCCTTTGTTCGTGGACGATGTGTCGGATTTCAGGATGTAGAGCGCCTGTTCAGTCACAGAAGGATAGCGTGCAATAATCTCTGCCTTGTTGTCCTTTTTATCCAGCTTGGATGGCTCATACAGGGAATAGTTTGTGGAAACCTGTTTCCTGTTCTTCTTGCTCATCGCGTTGGTGAACTGCTCATATCTTTCCTTTGTGATGGCCTGCGGAACAAGATATCTCTTTTCAATCTTACCGATTGCGTAGTCCACCCGGATGGAACCGTCCTCGCCCCGGGTGATCTGATAATTCTTGTTCATGATGGAATAGGTGTAGTTGTTGAGCTCAACTTCACCGCCGCTGGTGGTATAGGTCACATTGAGCGTGGAGGACAGGGCTTCCTTATTGACTCCGCGGGCAATCGGATCTTTGTCTCTGTCAGCCGGGTTGGAATTCCATACTTTTCCGGTCCGCTTGTCCGTCATTGTAAACTGCGTTGTGTCCGGATCCATCTCAAACAGGAGATTTTCGCTTTCCATCGTCAGGGGCGCTTTCTCCGCTTCATATTCGAAAATATCCGGATCAGGCCCGAATTTGGATTCCTTTTGGGAATAGATCGGCACGAACACAAAGATAACCAGGGCGGCGATTGCTGCCAGAACGATCAGCCAGGGAAGCAGCCGCAGAATGAGGGATTTTTTCTTCTTCATTGTTTCTTCCCTCCTTAAAACATGCGGTACACAATTTCGCGGTACAGGCTCACGAAATATGCGATCGCGTCGCTCAGCAGGCTGAAGAAGGTAAGCACCAGGAAAATGATGACCATTGCGCCGACAATGGTAACAATGATGAAGATCATCGTTTTTCCAGGGCCGTAATCATGCACCTGCATCAGGCCGATGAATACCAGGAAAGCACACCAGATCACGCTGACCGTCAGCATAACGGAAAAGATGCTGCCCTCTTCAAAGGTCAGTCCGTTGCTGATAATCACCATGGGAAGCTGGATCAGGATATAGGGCACCAGTGCGTAGCACATGGCCATATAAATATCCCTGAACCGGCCCTTGCCCTCAAACAGGGTGGTCATCGCCCAGTTGGCAATACACAGTACCAGGAAGGGCAGTGCCAGCGAGGCTGCCTGTTCCAGAATGTTCAGATACTGGATCGGCGCGTTGATAAACTGGAAGCTGGTCAGGATCAGCTTCAGGATACGCACCGCCAGGAAAAGGAACAGGAAGGTATGGGCAGCCGCCAGGGTGCCTCTCTTTTCGTGAATCAGATCCCAGAATCCGTCAAAGGGATGGGTAATGACATGCAGGGCGTAACGCAGGGAGTCCCTGTACCGGGCCCACCATGCTTTACGGCTTTCAGCTTTGGCCGCTTTAACCATTGTTTCTGCGGACTTTGCTCTGCTCATGCATCATCACCTCCCATTTTGATCTCTTGATCCTGCCGATCAGCAGCGGCACCACGATGACCACCGCAATCACCAGGAACACCCACAGGATGTTTTTCTCCACCCACTCTTTCCGGTACAGCTTGAACGCCCGTCCGTAGTTTTCCCGGTCATGCGCCATTTCGAAATACCTCATGGCGCCTTCATAATCGTTCTGCCGGAGGATTGCCCGTCCGATGCCGCGGAACGCCAGCGGGTAGTTGGCGTTCATCCGCATGACGTCTTCCCAGATTTCCGCGCTCCGGTCATATTCACCGATCACGTACATCTCGTTGGCGTCATAGATCATCTGGCCGTATTCGGTCGGTGTGAAGACTGTGATGCTGTTCTCAACCTGGTCCAGCACAAACAGGTCATAGCCCATATGCTCCAGGCTGATCGCGCTGGTAAACGCGCCTTCAACATTGCCGCGGGTGCCGAACGCCCACAGCAGGATACCCTGGCTGTCATAGCCGAAAAGCCGTCCGCGCGTCCGGTCCAGCGCCACGTAGATATCATTCTTCAGAACGGTGATATCCGTCATCCGCGTGGGTCCGTAATACTGTGTTCCCTCTTCAACCCAGTAGATGTCGCCGATCGGGGGATACCGGTCGTTTTTGATCAGGATATCGTTCCCCAGGCCGTTCAGCCGGCGGATCGGCTTCGCTTTATCCGTCTTCAGGTCCCATTCGCTGAAAATGGTGTTTGTCGCGTAAATGAAGCCTTTATCATCCATGTACAGGTTTTCATATTCGGTAGGTGCAAAGCTCGGAGAAGCGTCGCGCTGCTCCTGGGTCATGAAATACCGTTTCCAGATATATTCCCCCATGTTGAAGGTAACGGCATTCGCGCCGATATAGCCGGTAAACGTCGTGTCGGCTTCGTATTTGATGAAGCCCTTGTTGATATTCGCGCCAAGGACATACAGCCGTCCGGCCACGTCCACCGCAATCTTTTTCGGCAGGAAATCCAATGCCTGGTCATAAGTGGAATCCGTTGGCTTCACAAACTCCTTGATGAAGTTCAGGTCCTTGTCCATCATCACAACCCGGTAGTTGAAATAGTCAGCCACGTAAATGTTTTCTTCATCGTCCACGGCAATATCATACGGGTTGTTGAAGGTGGCGGGCTCCGCTCCGTTCACCTGGCTGATCACCCGGGTCAGGGTATAATCCCTGCCGTCGTAGTGAACCTGCAGGATCCGGTTGTTGAAAGTGTCGGCAATATACAGGTCATTGCCGTAGACAAACAGGCTCTGCGGCCTGCTGATCCGTTTCCCTTCCAGTTTATCCAGTCCGAGCGTCATGCTGTCAATGACAGTGGTGACCCGGTAGGGATCCGGGCATTCCTGCTCATCGCCCCAGTAGTCATAGATGTAGGAATAGGAAGTGCTGAATCCGTCATCTTTCATGCTGTAACTGACGTCTGCCATGGCCGGGGACAGGGACAGCAGCATCAGAAGGATCAGCAGAAAGGAAATTGTCTTTTTCATCATCATTTCCCTCCCCTTTAGTCCTTAATGCCGGAAGAAGCCATGGTCTCCAGGATCCGGCTCTGGCTGAAAATAAAGATGAGAATCGGTACGATAAAGATAATCATATTTGCGGCTGCAACCTCACCCGTCCGGGCAATGTTGGTCACGGCCTGTCCCTGGATCTGGTTCAGGGCATAGACCAGGGGTTTCTTCGCTTCAGAGTAGATCAGCGTCGTGGCCGGGTTGTTCCACAGGCCCTGCACGCTGAAGATGATCATCGTCAGCCAGGCCGGCTTTACGTTCGGCATCACAATGCTCCAGAAAACCTTGAACCTGCTGGCGCCGTCAATCGTCGCAGCCTCGATCAAGGCCGTCGGCAGACCGTCCATAAACTGTTTCATCAGGAACATGCCGATAGGCGCGCAGAAGGCCGGAAGGATCAGCGACCAGTAAGTATCAACCATTCCCAGCTTGCTCATGATCAGGTAATTCGGAATACTGGTCACATAGCCGGAGAACATCAGGCAGGTCGTGACAAGTCCGAAGAACAGCCGGTTTCCGGGGAAATCATACTTTGCCAGCACAAAGGCTGCCATGCCGGCAACCACCAGATGGCCGAAAGTACCGACAACCGTGATGAAGATCGTGTTCATCAGGTACCGGCTGAACGGGACAAAGCTCTTGCCCATCGTTACGAACAGGTCGGAGAAGTTATCCAGCGTCGGATGGCTGGGCCACACGGGCGGCGGAATCCGCAGCAGCTCGTCCAGAGGCTTCAGCGCGGAGCCGATCATAAAGACCAGCGGGAAAACCATCGCGACCGCAACCAGCAGGAGCATCAGATAGACCAGGATATCGCCGCCGATGGACCGGTTCGGATGGCGGCGGGTCACCAGGTGCTTTTTCGGCACCTCAATCTTCTGTCCGAGACGCTCAGCCTGCTCATGCAGGATATCGCCCCTTGTTTTGGCCCGCACAGGCTTGTCCACCCAGTATTTGTCCATCTGGCTGTGCAGCTTCAGGCCCTGGGCCAGCTCAAACACATACCGGGTATCATCCTTCAGGATGACCGTAATCTGGCTGCTGGTGCCGCCCCGGCGGATATTGTCCATCCGGTTCATCCGGGCATAATGCCACTCCGCCATGGGTTCTTTCTGGCCCTTGGCATAGAATGCGGCGCCAAGTTCACCCGCGACCAGTTCGCCGCGGTATTTCTTTCCGTTGATCAGCTGCAGGGTACCGCTGGATCTGACCGTATTATTTTCACTCATCTCAGGTACCCACCCTTCCCAGCAATGCTGCGATTGCTTTTTTACTGAGGATCATAGCCAGGAATAGGATCACAGCGATGGCGCTGGCATAGCCCATCTCAAAGCGGACAAAGCCGTAGTCAAACAGGTGTGTAACCACGGTACGGGCCGCGTAATCTGTGGAGGGGAAACCGCACAGGGCCCGGGGAACATCACTGATATTGAAGGAAGACGAGATACTCATAACCGCGCCGAACAGCAGCATCGGCTTCATGCTCGGCAGCGTGATATGATACAGTTCCTGCCAGCGGTTCCGTACGCCGTCCACATAGCCGGCTTCATACATGCTGCGGTCAATGCTTTGCAAACCTGCCACAAAGCTCAGGAAGCCGGTGCCCATGCTCATCCACAGGCTGACAATGATGACAATCGGCAGCATATACCGCGGATCCAGCAGCCAGAGCTGCGGCGCGTTGATAATGCCCAGCTCCATCAGGATGGAGTTCAACCAGCCGTAAGCGTCGGCACGGAAAAGATGGCTGAAAACCGTGTAGGCGCCGCCGCCGAGGGATGGCGCGTAGAAAATGATTACCGCCACAGCCCGCAGCCATTTCGGAAGCTCGTTGATAAACCAGGCAAAAAGGAAGGAAAGAATATAGCCGATCGGCCCGACAATCACCGCGCACACAAAGGTGTTTTTAATGGATGTCAGGAAAACTTCGTCCTGCAGGACCAGGTTGACATAATTCTGCAGGCCGATAAACCTGGCCGGTTCCAGGATGTTATAGTATGTAAAACTGTAGAAAATAGAAGTCGCAATCGGCAGGATAAAGAATGTGAAAAACAGGATGGCGTAGGGCGCCAGGAACAGGTAGCATCCCTTGTTCCTTTTAGCCAGCGCCCAGCCATGAGCAATCTTTTCCCGTCTCATGGTCAGGTATCTGGATGCAAAACTTTGTGACTGCATGTTTTCCTTACCTCCTTTCTCAGTCTACCGGCAGGTTGAATTCCCGCCGTTTGATCTTGATCTCTTCGTTAATGGTCCGTGCGTAGTTCAGCAGCGTTTCGCGCTTGTCTTCCTTGTTGTTGATGACGCGGCGGATCGCGTTGATCAGATGCCTTACCGTTGAGTAACCGCCGGCAATTTCCGGCCATCCTCTGGTGGAAGCGGCTTGCTCCTGGAGTATTTTCAGCTGTTTACCGGACCACGCCAGCTGTTTCATTGCCTCCTGGTTTGCTGTCTGGTAACGGGCGGAAGCACCCAGAATGCTCTCCATTTCCCGGCCGAAGCGAACCTGCGTCTCTGTACTGACCCACCACTTCATGAATTCCCAGCCGTTCTTCTTAACTTTTTCATCGTCAGTGGCGATCATCATACAGCACAGACCGCTTGTCTGGGCTGTATGGTCAATGGTACCGTCAGCCCGCCTGGTACCGGGGATCAGTGTGAAGTCCCACAGTCCGCGGATTTCCGGAGCGGAAACCATCAGCTGGTTGTAGGTGTCGTAGTTGGCTACGCCCATCGGCATCTGACCGCTGCGGAAACGGCTCTTGAAGTCGAATACTGTCGGCAGTCCATAGTCGTTATACAGGCTGGTATAGAGTTTGAAACCCGCCACGCCGGCTTCATTGTCCACCAGCGTCTTCTTGGCGTCCTCGTCGTAGATAGATCCGCCGTTCTGGAAGATCATGGAGTCCAGGATCGACGCGTCTGCGTTCGTAATGTCGGGGAAAGAAATACCGAACTCCAGGCTGTTTCCCTGCAGGGTCGGCAGCTGAGCGATCACCTCATCCCAGGTCTGCGGGATCGGCAGTTCCAGTTCCTGCATAATGTCTTTGCGGTAGAACAGCACCGGATAATTCATGGTCTCCGGCAGACCGTAAACACCTTTGCGGGTTCCGTCGTTATAAATCATCGGTTCGATGATACTGGGAGTGAATACTTTCGTAACCTCATCGTAATCCTCAAACTGTGTCAGGTCCTCCACCGCGTGGCGCATCGCATAGTTTACGGCGAACCAGCTGCTCAGGTTCAGCGTCAGGTCCGGTCCGTTTCCGGCCACCACTGCCGGCAGGATTGCGTCCTGAAGCACCAGCTTAAGGTTGACCTTTATACCGGTCTTCGCCGTAAACGAATCATCGATCATTGTCTTCATAACCGTGCTCTGGTCGCGGCCGGTAGTGATCCAGATTTCCAGTGCGTCATCCGAATCCTCATACTTGTCGCCCAGGCTGTTATAGTCCACGGTGAAGGAACTGATACAGCTGCGGATCTCGTGTCCGATACTCTGGAAAATATTCTCGTTCACCTGAGGCACCCGGACGTTCTCCCCTGTCACCATGATCAGGTCCACATCCAGTTTGCTCTCAGACATGTTCTGCATGCCGGTGCCCAGGGAGGTGATATTGTCTTTGAAGTTGGAAAAAGATTCGGTAATCCGTTCGTTATGCTCTACAAAAAGCTCCAGCTGATTGGCCAGCGTCTGGGCGGTCGCAATCCGGTCGCTCTTTTCACCGGTGGTAGCCACTGTATCGTCCACAATCTTGTACAGCCGCTTGCTCTCCAGTTCCATGGCTTCGATCACTTCCGGATAGACGCCCTTCAGGTTATAGTCACGGAAACGGTCCGGATTGACGCCGGTCAGCACCAGGATCTTCCGGTAAATCTGGTTCAGGCGGAAAATGCTGTCTTCCACGTCTTTCAGGATCGGTCCCATTTCACCCAGCGTAACTTCCATCCGGATATTGTGGCTTCCCTTGGTCAGCCAGAAACGGAACGGGGTTCCGTCTTTGTCCCCCAGGGTGCGCATTTCCCAGTTGTTTCTGTAGCCGAACGTCACGGCTTCCAGTTCTTCAAAGGGAACGGCGCCGTCAATGTACACCGTGCGGGCGGACAGGGCGCCGCGCTGGTACATCTGGCGCGCCTTGATGGAAATATTGTAGTATCCGTCTTCCGGCACTTCAAAATCCCACTGGATCCATTCACCGGGATTGGTCCAGGCGTCTCCGCCGATATAGTTCAGGATATTGTTCTTCACGGAATAAGGCACCGTCAGGGCGGAGCTGCGGTCATACCGGGCATAAAGACTCGGTTCGCTGCGCAGCGCGGCGGATTCACCCTGAATGGTCAGGCTGAAGTTCTTCGCTGCCTCGGCTGCAGGATCTGCCGGCTGGGCCGCGCTGTATTCCGCGTAAGTGTCGAACTTCATGGGAGGCGTCAGCGTGATGCCGCACAGGATCATGGGTTCGTTGACCGCGCGCAGCTTCAGTTCGTTTTCGCCTTCATTGAAATAGAAGACATAGGGTTCTGTCTGATAACCCATGTCGTCGCGGCAGCTCACGCTCTGCTTTTCAAAGCGTTCTATCTGCGTCGGACGGATATCGTTGCCCTGGTTATCCTTGCGGATTTCTCCCGCGTCTGTCCAAAGCCGGGAAAAGCAGAGCGTACTGGCCCCTTCAAACGGCACGGTACCGTTGATCTCCAGTTCCCGCTCAATATCGATACCGCGGCTTTCCACGGTCAGGTAATCCAGACGGATATTGTACAGGCCTGCCTGGGGCACATTCACTTTCCAGGTGAGCACAGACTCATCCTCTGTAAATACGCCCTCGTCGCAAGCCGTACCGCCTTCGCCCTCAAAAGACGCAAGATCCACTTCAACGGTCTCTTTCACCGCCGGCAGATCCTCGTATTGCGCCTTATAGGCAGCGTAAGTGTTTCCCCGTCCGATACCCGTGATATCGGTAGACAGGTCAACGCCCTCATACTTGGCCTTGAAATTTTCGGGGCTTCTGGATAGAAGCCAGATACCGCCAATCACAAGGACAGCAATGAGGGCGCCGATGAGAATGTTCCGCCATTTTCTTGACATGAGTTCATCTCCCAATCACAACGCAAAAAACGTTGTAAAATTCCAAACAAGCAGATGTGAAATTGGTAGAAACAGTATCAGTAAACCACCTTGTTAATTATATCGGTAATATCATTCTGTGTCAATTGTACGTACAAAAAAGCGGCGCTGAACAGCGCCGCTTTTCCGGTAATGTTTTCAATGTTGAATTCTCTTGCTTTACCGAATTTCTGCACCAAGTTTGAACTTCAGGTTGCCGAGAATTTTTTTAATGTATTTATCCAGTTCTTCAGGCGTGAGGGGCTTGTCATCCGCGTCAAAGGTGATCTTGAAGGCCATGCTCTTTCGTCCCTCGCCGATCTGCTCTCCGCGGTAGATATCAAACAGTTCCACGTCGCTGACCTTCGGACAGGCCCAGGAGATTTCCTTCATCAGGTCGCCGCAGGGAGTTTCCTCCGCCACGGTCAGCGCCAGGTCGCGTACGACTGACGGGAACGCGGACAGCGGCTGATAGCGGAAGCTGGCGGCCATATGGTTCATCATGGCATTGTAGTCAATTTCGCCCAGGAAGATCTTGTGGTTGGACTTGGCGTCCTTATGCAGCTTCAGTTCACCGGTCACTTCATTCGCCAGCTTTCCGAAGCAGCCAATCCTTTCCCCTTCGCAAAGAATATAGGCGGCGATTCCGGGATGCAGCCACGGTACGTCGGAAGCCCGTTCCACGTCGAAGGACAGTCCCAGGGCCTTCCCCAATGCTTCCACGGTTCCCTTCACCGTGAAGAAGTCCTCCGCGTCGCCGAAGGCGGCAAAGCCCAGGTGAGGCCGTTCTTCGGGCATTTCCCCGGCTTCGCGCGGAATATAGATATTGCTGATCTCAAAGAGTCTTCCGTCATTGTTCCCTTTCTTCAGGTTGTCCACCACCACCCGCATCAGGCTGGGCACAAGCAGCGGCCGCATGATCGACAGATTTACCGAGATCGGGTTTTTGATACGCAGCACGTTCCGTTCCGGTGCGCCTTCGGGAATCCGCATGAAGTCCAGATCGCTGTCCGCGTAGAAAGAGAGCGTGTAGACTTCATGGTACCCCTGCCCGCACATAATCCGGCCGACCCTGTCGCGGCGCTGCTGTGCAGGCGTTTTGCCGCCGCTGGTCACGGTCGCGTTCTTCAGGAAGGTAGGAACCACATGGTCATAGCCGTACTCACGGATCACTTCCTCGGCAAGATCCGGTTCGCCGACCTCGATATCCTCACGGTATCTCGGCGCGGTCACTTCCAGCGTGTCACCGTTCTGTTCCACCTCGAAGCTCAGGGCCTTCAGGATCCGAAGAACCTCTTCCGCCGGCACCTCGATGCCCAGGATCGCATTAATCCGTTTCAGGCTGGCCTGGAAGTGCTTGCCTTCCCGCGGTGCGCCGGCGCTGCAGTCAAAAGCGCTGGCTGTGATCTCGCCGCAGCCCAGTTCCTGGATCAGGTGAAGGGCGCGGGCCATGCCCAGCTCGGTGGTATATTCGCTGATTCCCTTTTCAAACCGGGCGGAAGAATCGCTGCTCTGGCCCAGGCTGCGGGATGTCCGGCGTACGTTATCCCGGGCAAACTTGGCTGCCTCAAACAGTAGCTGAGTCGTCTTATCCGTTATTTCGCTGTTCAGGCCGCCCATGATACCGGCCAGGGCAACCGGCCGGTTACCGTCGCAGATGACCAGGTTTTCAGTGGTCAGGGTGAATTCCTTTTCATCCAGGGTCTGGATCTTCTCCCCTTCCTTCGCCCGGCGCACAATAATCCGCCGTTCCTGGAGCTGGTCCATATCAAAGGCATGCATCGGCTGGCCGATTTCCAGCAGCACATAGTTTGTGATATCCACCACATTGGAGATGCTCCGCAGGCCGCAGAGTGCCAGATTCCGCTTCATCCAGCGGGGGCTCTCCCCCACCGTGATATTCCGCACGCCGTGTCCCAGGTACCGGGGGCACAGGTCCGGTGCTTCCACGGTGATATCCAGTTCCGGGAACACATAATCCGTTGCTGTGTAATCCGTCGCGGGCATTTTCAGTTCTTTTCCCAGCACCGCTGCCACCTCCCGGGCAATTCCCAGGACGCTCTGGCAGTCCGGCCGGTTGGCCGTAACGTTGATATCAAAGATATAATCGTCCAGTCCCACAACTTCCCGGATATCTGTTCCGGGAACGGTATCCTTCGGCAGTTCCATCAGTCCGTAGACTTCCGCACCGGGGTACAGGTCGTCATTCAGACCCAGTTCTTCGCCGGAGCACAGCATGCCGGCCGAGGGAATCCCCTTCAGGGGCTTGGCCTTGATGGTGATTCCGCCGGGAAGCGTGGAATTATCCAGGGCTGCCGGTGTATGCATACCGGTATATACGTTCGGCGCGCCCGTCACGATCTGGATGGGATTGCCGAAGGAGCCGCAGTTCACCTGGCAGATGAACAGGTGCGTTCCCTCCACCGGGTCGCAGGAGAGCACTTCGCCCACAACCACGCGGCTGATTTCCTTTCCGAGATAAATCAGTTCCTCCACTTCGAAGCCGCAGCCAAACAGCTTGTCCTGCAGTTCTTCCGCGGTGATGTCGATATCCACATATTCTTTTAACCAGCTGTACGGTACTTTCATCTTACATTCTCCTCTGTCCGTTCTGCGCCGGACAATTCATTCCGTATTCCGGATGATGAATGAATCATTCACGGAACTGTTTCAGGAAATTCACATCGTTTTCAAACAGCAGGCCGATGTTGTTGATGCCGTATTTCAGCATGGTAATTCTTTCAATGCCGATGCCGAAGGCGATACCGGAATAAACATTCGGGTCAATACCGCAGTTCTCCAGTACTCTGGGATGCACAACGCCGCCGCCGAGCACTTCAATCCATCCGGTATGTTTGCAAAGTCCGCATCCCTTTCCGCCGCATTCGAAGCAGCTCACGTCAACCTCGACGCTGGGCTCGGTGAAGGGGAAATAGCTGGGACGCAGCCGCGTACGCACATTCGCGTCAAACAGCTGCTGCACAAACTTGTCCAGCATCCCCTGCAGGTCGCACAGGGTAATCCCTTTATCCACTACAAGGCCTTCCATCTGGTGGAACATGGGAGAATGGGTCGCGTCGCTGTCGGAGCGGAACACCCGTCCGGGTACCAGCACCTTGATGGGCGGCTTCTGCATATCCATCACACGGATCTGGCCGCCGCTGGTCTGGGTGCGGAGCAGCAGTTCATTGTCCAGGTAGAAGGTGTCCTGCATATCCCGGGAGGGATGATCCTTCGGCACGTTCAGCCGGGTAAAGTTATGATCATCGTCCTCAATTTCCGGTCCTTCGAACACATCAAAGCCCATGCTGGAGAACACGTTGATAATCTCGTTCTTCACCAGGGTCAGCGGATGAAGCCCGCCCAGGGGATGAGCTTTGCCCGGCAGGGTGATATCCACCTGTTCCCGGAGATTGCGGGCTGCCAGTTCCAGTTCGTCCATCTTTGCGCTCAGGGCCTGGTACTTTTCTTCCGCCAGCACTTTGAAATCGTTGATCACCTTGCCCATGGCCGGACGGTCTTCCTTGGCCACGGCGCCCAGGCCTTTCATCAGGTCAGCGATAGCGCCCTTTTTGCCCAGAAACTCCTGCCAGAACGCGGCCAGCTTTTCTTTTGTGTCAATCTGGCCGATCTTCTGCTCCATCTGCTCGCGCAGTGCCGCAATCCTCTGCTCCATGTGCTCCACTCCTAAAAAAATAAAGATCAAAATGCATTATAGTGATAAGCAGCGGCATCCCGTACGCAATCGGATTCCGCCGTTCACATATCTTTTAAATTATGAATCCTGAACGGTGAAATGTCAATTATTTCTTGTTTCTTGGTTTTTTTCAATACTTGAGGCAGACCTTCCGGTCTGCCCATCAATCATTCTTCATTCTTAATTTATAATCCCGGCCTGCGAAATATTCATTATGCATTATGCATTAAAAACAGGCAGGCCATCCGGCCTGCCCGCTATTCATTCTGAATTCTGAATTCTTATTTTTGAATTGTCATTGCGCGTTCTTCACCAGGGTCTTGATGTCCTCCACCACAGCCTTGATGTCCGTGTTCGCGGTCATGTTCGCCTCTACCGTCTTGCAGCTGTGCAGCACCGTGGTATGATCCCGTCCTCCGAAAACATTGCCGATCTGCGGCAGGCTCATGCCGGTCATTTCCCGGGTCAGGTACATGGCGATCTGCCGCGGTACCGTGATTTCCCGTTTGCGGGTGGGCCCGGTCATATCCTCCATGGAAAGGCCGTAGTAATCGCTCACGGTCTGCATGATCAGTTCGCTGGTAATCTGCTTGTGGCGCTTGGAATCGAAGATTTCTTTCAGGGCACGTTCGCACAGATCCACCGTGATCGGTTCCTTTACCAGTGTGGAATAGGCAACCAGCCGGGTCAGGCAGCCTTCCAGTTCCCGGATATTGCTGTCAATCTTGCCGGCGATCAGCTGCAGAACCTCGTCCGGAACCTCGATATTGTCCTGTACGGTTTTCTCCCGCAGAATCGCCACCCGGGTATCCACGTCAGGACGCTGAATATCCGCTACCAGTCCCCACTCAAATCGGCTGCACAGCCGTTCCTCCAGGCGCTGGATATCTTTCGGCGGTTTATCGCTGGTCAGGATAATCTGCTTGTTGTCGTTATGCAGTTCATTGAAAGTGTTGAAGAATTCCTGCTGGGTACTTTCGCGGCCGGCGATGAACTGGATATCGTCCACCATCAGCACGTCCACTTTCCGGATCTTTTCCCGGAATTCATAGGTCTTTTTCATCTGGATCGCGCTGATCAGCTCATTGGTAAAGTTTTCGCTGGTCATGTACAGGATTTTCTTTTTCGGATCCGTCTGATGGATAAAGTGTCCGATCGCCTGCATCAGGTGGGTCTTTCCCAGTCCCACGCCGCCATAGATAAACAGCGGGTTATAGGCCTCCGCCGGGCTTTCCGCCACGGCCAGCGCTGCCGCATGAGCAAAACGGTTGCCGTTGCCAACCACGAAGCTCTCAAAGGTATACTTGGGATTCAGATGCGGATCCGTATCGTCAGGGGCGGCTGTCCCGTCATCAGGCTCAATCCTGGCGTTCATCTCATCCTTCGTCAGCAGCACGATTTTCATCGCCCGTCCGGCTACCTCGGTCAGTTTCCGCTCAATCAGATCGGCATACTTGTTCTGGATCATGGAGATCATGCGCTCCATTTTCACCGTGATAAACAGAGTATCGTCCTGCAGCACACCCGGTACCATATTGCCGTCCACCCACGTGCTGTAGGACACGAAGGGCATTTCCCGCGACAGCAGGGCACACGTCTGCTCCCAGAGCGACTCCATATTCATCAGTCATTCTCCATTCATCTGGTTATTGATAAACGCATAAGCGATCATTTGCTGTACATGCTGCAAAAGGCGGCTAAAAAAGCGCACGAGGGGTCGTGAGCTGTGGATAACCGGGCTGTGGAAAACTGTCCTTTTGCAAACCGGCTCGACTATCATAGCAAAAACATTGAGTTATTTCAAGGTTCCTGCCCTGTGGATAAAACGATTAAATTGTAAGAATTCTTTCATTTTTGTAGTCAAGGTTTTGTACCCGTTCTGCCTGAATCCACTAGATTTATGGTCTTCTGTGAATTTTTTCTTCGTTTTTTTCCTGTTTTTTGTATTCCCTGACAAAATCCCTGTGAAAAGTTAACAATTACTTCATTTTATGATATGATACAGTATACATTATATAAGGAAACTATTACGGAGGGATGGGCATGATCGAAGCCTGGCATGTGAGGGAAGCCCTGCGTTTCCGTTTCGGCTCCGCCCTGGTGGACCGTCCCGGAATCTGGGAACGGGCTGCCGAACAGCTGCGGAACTTTGCTCCCTACAGGGATACCTTCTCCGCTCTGGCCGCAAGCCTCGAGGATGTTCTCTTCAATACTGTATATGAACAGCTCGGCCCATCCATGGGTGCGCAGATGGATAACGGCTCCGTACGCCGGATCCGCTCGGTTGAGTTCAGGGACGCCGCAGACGATGTGATGGGCGTTCTTTTTGATCATCTGAAGGTCTACTCTGTCACCTATGAATCCCTGCATGACTATGCCATGTCCACCGGCTCCTGGTCCGCCATGCGGGTGCTTTATACCCGCTATGCGGAATTCATGTCCGCTCCCGAAAGGAAGGTCATCGCCCGCATCCTGCGGGACAGCCGTCCCCGCGCCGAATGGGAAACCTGGATGGATCCGGAAGACCAGCCCCCGAAATGAATCCAGGACCTGAATTCATTTCGGTACCCATTCATTCTTAATTCTTAATTAAACATGAGGTACATCATGAAAAAAGTCTTTTGTATAATACTCTCCTTCCTCTTCCTCCTCCCCTGCCTTGCCGGGGCTGAAACCATTGTCACCAGCTTTTATCCGGTCTGGCTCATGACGCTGAACCTGACTGAAGGGATGGAGGATGTCAGCGTAGTCAATCTTGCCGGACAGGCCACCGGCTGTCTGCATGATTACACCCTGCAGAATTCCGATATGGTCACGCTTTCCGGGGCGGATGCCCTGCTGATCAATGGAGCCGGTATGGAATCCTTCCTGCCGATGGTCACCGGTGCCTATCCCGACCTGCCGGTTGTGGATGCCACAGCCGGCCTTCCCTTCCTCCGTGAATCCGAAACCGTGGAAATCGGTGAGAGCGAAGAGGGTGAGGAGGTCAACTCCCACCTCTGGCTGGATCCCCGGCGGGCCGCCGGTATGGCTGCCAACCTGGCGGAAGGGCTGATCCGCCTGATGCCGGCCCGGGAGCAGCAGATTCTGGATAATCTGAAGGAATACAGGGAACGTCTCTCTGCCCTGGATGAAACGATCCGGGAGGAAACAGCGGGTTTTGACCGGAAAGTCATCATTTTCCACGAAGCCTTCCCCTATTTTGCTGAAGCCTGCGGCCTGACCGCCGCGGCCATTGTCAACAAGGAGCCGGAGGATATCCTTCCCACCGCGCAGCTGGTCCGTGTTACGCAGCTGATCATCAGAACCGGGGAACCGATGCCGCTGATCCTGAAATCTTCGGAAGAGGATCCTTCCGTCAATACCCTGGTGAATGAAACCGGCATTCCGGTCTGTGAACTCGATCCTGTAACCTCCGGTCCGGATCAGCCTCCCCTGGATTACTATGAATCGGTCATGATCCGGAATGTCCATACTCTTATGAGCGCTTTGGATCATTAACCTCTCTGCGATTACAGTGTAATCAGCCCCAACATCATGATGAATTCTGATTATTGAATTCGAAAGGATTTGTTCATGTTCAGCGTAAGTCCGGAAATCTACTTGGTTCTTTCCCAGGCTTCACGCTGGATTTTTATTCTCTTTGCGCTCATTCTCCTGTCTCTGGCCTGGTCCTGGCATCATTCCGACAGGAAGGAACGCCGGGACCGGTTCAAAAATCTGCCCGGTGCCGGAACGGTCGGAGAACTGGTCGTTCTATCCGGCAGCGACGAACTGCCCGCTGACACCTGGTTTCCGGTTCCCCGCGAAGGCGTGCTGGGTTCTCTGCGCTCCTGCGACCTGGTCATCCCCTGTCCCGGGGTCAGCTCCCATCACCTGGACTTCTCCTGGCAGGACGGAACAGGGCTGCTGATCCGTCCCCGGGTGGGCTGTGAAGTGCTGATAGACGGCGTGCCTGTTACGCGCAGGGGAATGGATATGCCCCTGGTGCATGGTTCCGTCCTCCAGATCGGCAGCGCCGTGCTCCGCCTGCAGCTTTTTGCTGCCCTTTCTCATACCAACCGTACCTTTATCCCCCCGCAGCCGGTTCCCGGTTCCTTCTCTGATCCGATGCCTCAGCCGGTTCCGTTTCCCTTCAGTTATGCTCCGGAACCTGTGAATACACAGCCGGTTTACTGTCCCCCGCCTGCCCCTGCCACTTATCCGCAGCAGGCCCCGGTTCCGTATCCGGAACCGTATTATCAGGAGTCTTCTGTGCCCCGGATCCCCGAGGAACAGCCTGTGTCCGCGCAGTCTGAACCGGAAGCGGAACCCCGGCCGGCTTCCGCCCCGCGCCGCCGCAGGCAGCCTGAACAGTGGAAGGAGGACTGGAGCGAATGACAAAACAGAAATCCTCTCCCCGGTTCCGCTTTACAGGCTTCATGCTGTTCCTGGCTCTTTTCCTTTTCCTGGTTCCCGCAACGCAGGTGGGAGATTACAGGCTGTATATGCTTGCCGCCGGCGTTCCCTGTGTAATGTTCCTGTGCTGTACCGTGCTTGCCCGGGCATTTTCCATGGACAGGCTCGTGCTGGCTTTATCCCTTCTGTTCTGTGCTCTGGGCATTGCCTCCCTGGCTCTCACGGATCCTGCCGCAGCCATGGCTCAGGCCTTCGGCTGCGGGATCGGAATCATTGTCCTGATTGTCGGGGCTGTCTTTGTCCGTTCCTTTTCCGGTTCCCTGCTGACCGCGATTGTTTCCGCTTTTCTCGGCCTGCTTCTGCTGGGCGGAAAGCTGATTGCGCCCACCTTTACCCTCCCCGTCACCCAGCCGGCCCTTGCGCTGCTCCTGGTTGCGTTTGCGGTGCTTCTGTCCCGGGAAGGCCCTGTTTCCGCGGCCGCGGTCGGTATTCTTTCCGCTGTGCTGCTGTTGCTGCGCGGAGAACCTGCAGACTGCCTGATCTGGGGAATTACGGTTCTTCTGCTGCTCTTTGCCGTTGACGGCAGGCCCCTGGTTTTCCTGCCGGCTTTTGCCGCTTTTGTCCTGCTGTTCTGGGGAATGTATTCCCGTTCTGTCCCGGACACTGTTCTGCCGGAGGCTGTCTCCGCGGATTTCCTGAAAACGGTCGGCGTCCTCGGCATCGATACGCTTCCTGAAGGAATGGCGTTTCCGGAAACCAGTTCCCTCCTGCCCCGTCTTTTCTGTCATTACGGCCCGGTTTTCACCGGTCTGGCCTTCCTGACCTATCTTCCGCTGATTATGCGGGGCACTACTGTTGCCTCCTGTGCGCGGACGCGTATTCACGCCATCCTGGCCATGGGAGCCTGTCTGCTGCTTGGGCTTTATGCCATCGCCGCGGTTCTGTCCTTCTTCGGCTTCCTTCCCTTCACCGTATCGGAAATGCCGATGCTGACAACCTCGCCGGCTTCGCTTGGCGCCCATCTTTTCCTGGCCGGTCTGCTCTGCGGTATATCCGGCCGTAATGATTCAGACCTGGCGGAAGACGCCCATCTTGCCATGCTGGCAAAATGATTGATTGCCTCTGAAAGGATTTCCCTATGAAACAGATGCGTTCCCGTTTCCGTCTCCTGACGCTGCTGCTGGCCTGCGCCTTTCTCGTGGTCATCGTGCTGTGTACGGGACATGTTCTGAAAAACGCCGGCATTTCGCTTTCTTCCCTGTCCATTCCTTTGCCCGGCGTATCTGCTTCACCCGATCCTTCTGTTTCACCGGACCTTTCCCTTGCCCCGGATACCACGCCCGACCCTTCCGCGCTTCCCTCGGAAACACCTTCTGAAGATCCCGCCGTTCCGGGGACTGACAATCCCCCTGAAGTGGAGTATAATGTAACAGGACTGTAATCAGCCCATGAAAGGATGATAGACCGATGATCCGGATCAGACGCGCCCTTGCGCTTATGTTTGTACTCATATTCTGCTGTTCCTCCTCGCTTGCCGCGAAAAAGAAGACGCCGGAATATACTGCCCGGGAAATTGACCCGGAAGTCATCCGGGATATCCCGGATGACATTCAGAATATGCTGGATATCGCCTATCAGCAGCTGATTGAAACAGACGGTAAAAACCTGAAGGAAAAGAATAAATTCACCAAATGGCGGAACAACTACTCCTATGGCTGGTGCGGCGGTTTCATCACCTGGTGTATGCTGGAAGCCGGCATCCCCATGGAGGAGAAAAACAAAATTGAAGACGGCGAAGTGGACGGCCTCTTCCACGTCAAGGAAGCCGGCGTCGGCAAGCTTTACGAAGGCTTCGCCAAGCTGAACCGGATCACCCGCGTTCCCCAGAAGGGCTTTATCGCCGTGTACGGCAATGAAGGTTCCGGCGGTTCCACGCCTTATTATCATGTCGGACTTGTCTATGACGTGGAAAAGCTTTCCGACGGAATCTACCGGATCACCACTATTGAAGGCAATGTCAAAGGGCATACCGTCCGGATGTATGTCCGGGATTATGATATGAACAAGGCTTCCGATAAAAAGCAGAAGCCCAAGGATATGACCCTCGTTCCCGAAGAAGAGCGTGACCGGGAGGAAACGAATATCTTCTCCTACGGTTATGCTTATACCAAGAAAAAGATGTACCTTACGATTTTCCTTATGCCCTGGATCCCTGAAGAATCTCAGGCCGCAACGGAGGAATAACCCATGCTGTGGATGTACGCTGTATGCGCTCTGTCCATGTTTGTTTGTCTTCCCTTTTTTCTGCATTATAAAAGGGCGCTGCGCCTGAAGCTTGCGGCTGCCTTCAAATCGCTCGGCACCCTGTGTGCCGCCGCTCTGGCTCTGATCGCGGCTTTGCGCCTGGATCCGCAGTTCTGGATCTGCTTTGCAGCCTTATGCCTGCACGCGGCAGCAGACTGGAGTCTGGAATTCAGCATGCTGCTCGGTGCCGGCTTCTTTATTGCCGGGCACATCTGCTATATTGGTTTCTTTACCCATCTGTGTCCAGTAAGCGGAATACATCTGATCGCCGCCCTCTTCCTGCTGGGTATCACCGCCTTTCTTTTCTGGCGGTGGAGAAAACAGATCGGGAAAAACATACCTATGTTCTCTGTCTATGCCGCCGTTCTCTGTCTGGCCTGTGCCTGTGCCATTGCCTGTTTTACCCTGAATACCCTGCAGGGACAGCTGATCGCCTTTGGCGGCGCGCTCTTCTATATCAGCGATGTCATGATTCTGGCCCGTCTGCTTTTCTCCGCCACCCATGCGGTGGACTGGGCGATTATGATTACCTATTACGGAGCACAGCTGCTCTTCGGTCTCTCCTGCCTGCTGTAACCGTCTTCAGCCATTCTGTTGATGATAGAAGGATATTACGATGCCGCAGATTCGTTAGATCGCCGATTCTGTACCTGCCTTGATGAAAATCAGGCAGGTATATTGCGTGATGTTTGATCGTCTGGGACGCGTTCTGCTCAGGGTCATTCATAAACCGGAAGGCGGCGTCAGGTATTCCCTGGCCGGCGGCCGCCCCGAGCCCTTTGACGCTGATCCGGAAGCCACCTGCCGCCGTGAACTGCTTGAAGAGGTCAATACGGAAATAGAAACGCCACTTTTTATCGGTTATCAGCTTGTGAATGAAGAGGACGGAACACCGCCCTATGCCCAGGTCAGAATGGCCGCTCTGATCCGTAAAATCGGCATAAAAAGACCTGATCCTGATAATGGTAAAACATATGACCGTCTCCTCGTCCCGCCCGAAAAAGCCGCTTTTTTACTGAACTGGGGCGATGTCGGTCATCAGCAAATCCTCGCCGCCCAACAGGCCATCTATCCCCTTTATAACATCACAGAACCCACTTTCTCCGAAGAATGGGTATAAACCTATAACTATAGGTATAAACTAATTCAGCTCTGCAGCTTGTCTGCAGAGCTTTGTGTTCGGTATGGAAGAGGGGAACGAAGGAAGTTGTAGCCCAGTGGGCTATCCTGCGAAGCAGGAAGCGACCTGAGTGAGTCAACCGAAACGAGCCAGGGCTCCGCTCCAAGGAGTCCTGGCGACGATTGAGGTTGCGGAGGAACCTCTTCGTCTCTCCCCCTCCCACCTGTTCATCGTAACTAAAAGCTCGCCAGGATCCCATACATGGGATCTTATGAGTGAACAGCTTTGCTGTGAACGATATCATCCATAAATCATATCGTTCTGCATTTATGCAGTAGACGTGGTGATTTATGGATGATCGAGGCGAGCGTTATTCATTCAGCTCATATATGCTTATCCGGATTCCATAAAAAACCGCTTGTTTACACAAGCGGTTTATTGTGGAATCCGGCGGCGACCTACTCTCCCGGACCGTTACCAGTCAAGTACCATCGGCACTGAAGAGCTTAACTTCTGTGTTCGGTATGGGAACAGGTGGAACCTCTTCGTCATTGCCACCGGAAATGGTGAGCTATTTAGGAAATCGCTTTTCATTCTGTCCCTTGGGTCTTCCTTACCAGCGATTTCATCGTCCCTTTAGCGGAACGGTTTGGCCCCTTCCATCGTCCTTTTCTTCCTCTTCCGGGGCCCTCGGACGCTTTACGCATCCTGACAACTGCACAGCCTTCTAAAATTCAGGAATTTGTTGACCTGTTATGTTTTCTGTTACCAATGATCAGTCTCTGGACCAATCATGAAATCAAGCCCTCGACCTATTAGTATCATCAAGCTCCAT
>R26__coassemble_17_pt1 | contig 124566 bp, 93 predicted proteins | sample R26__metabat2_high_PE_047 | metagenome-assembled genome bin R26
TCAGTGCATTCTTGTATTAATTTCAGCAAATCATCTTGAATATCTATTTCACGTGACTGCCGAAACTATAATTAAATCATAACGAAATAACGTTGCTGAACAATCAACTATCATGAAACACTTTGAGAGTAATAGACATCTATTTTGTTTCTTAAAGTATTATTCTCATCGAAAAACAAAAAAAATAGAATACTACCCATAAACTATATTGTTTTTAAGGAGATGCTGGTTATGAAAAAGATTATTGCTATGATAGTTGTTTTAGGTCTGGTTCTTTCTGCTTATGTATGCAGTTTGTCAAACTCTTCTCCTTTAGACAACTCAATACTGGTTGCAGAAGGTGAAACTGATTACACTCAAGGTAAAGAATTGAGAGGCGACGCTGGCTTTTATTACATGAAATCAATCTGATATTCTGCTAAAAGACTCGTCAATTCTTCCGCTAAATCATTTTCCTCAATAAGGAGAAGATTCTGACGCACAAAGTCAATTTCATCCTTCAGGTTATGCAGCATCCAACCGCGTTTTATGATTGATCTGATGTGTGTAAACATATACAGCACTTTGTAATCACTATAATACCTCATTAGCGGGGTTTCATATTGCTCTTTCATTTTATCCAGTTCCGAAAAAGTGTTGTTTGTATAATAGTAGTACGATAAATTGTTCATCAGTACCGGAATATAAAAGCGGCACTGTTCTTCCGGAAAGTTGTAATTTGTCAGCATTGAAAGAAGTTCTCTTGTCTCTGCGATTCCCTTGTTCGGATTGTTTCTGTAATGGCAATGACAAATATGCTGCACGATGTTAATTTCTGTCCACGACATTCTCTTGGTCAACCGGTTCTGCGCATAATTCTTTTGCGTGAGCTGGATGGCCTTTTTTAGTTCTTTTTCCATTTCACATTCTGGCAGCAGAGCAGCAGCTTTCCATAACATCACATACTGCTGCACCAAAGGATCTTTTGCCATATGCAGTGATTCGATATTGTTTAGGGTATCAGCAACATCCTTTTTCCGCTTTGTAGTCAGAAAAAGAAGATTCCTCTTATAGGAGTAGTATTCTTTTTCTTCAGATGAACCGTAAAAATCAAATATGCGTGTCACGATTCCAAGTCTTTGAATGATCGCCTCCGCCAATGTCAATCGCGGCACAACATCGCCTTTTTCGATTTTATAAAGGACGGAACGGTTGCATAAGCCATCACATGTTTCATCAAGAGACAGGCCCTGTTTTTCACGCAAATGCTTGATCACATTTCCCAGACCAAAGCCAAATCCATCCTCGAAAGAATAAACACCTTTAGACATGGAAGAGGGATCATGTCTTTGGGGAAACATATAATTCTTCTTTGTTTTTCTTCTAATGAACAGCTTTTTAAAGCCATCAGGGATACCGTCACATTTGTCCAGAAATTGGCAGCAGGTATTGATATAAGCCGGTCCGGAAAGACTGGATCCTGCATTCAGCTGCCGAACTTTTCCCTCAGCTTTTTCATAATGGCCATTGATATATAATGCTGCTGCATAAGCAAAACAAGCACGTAATGTCGGTACGCTAATAAAGCTGTTGACCGCGTTATGATAATCTTCATACGCTCCTTCCACAGATGCTTTTTGTGGATCAAAATTCAAGAGATAATGCTGACGCAAAAGCTCCACAGCGCCATGCGGGAAACGTCCCCCCGTATTTCTTTCTGAAACGGGAAACTGTTTCTCCACAATGGCTAGAATCCGAGAACTGTTCGTCTGATCATTCTGCAAAATGCATACTTCGCCAAGCATTATCAGAAGGCGTGTTTCCACTGAAAGAAGCATCCGCTTTGGAGAAATCTTGTTTATATCATCGCAGCCAGTAATGCTGAGCGCATGAAGGAGCAACTCCTTTCTGGCTGCATAATCTTCATGGCCGGACAATTCCAAAATATAGGCATGATACATCAACCATTGTTGATAATACAGCTTATTTTCAGCAAAATAACTTTCTTCAATTTTTCTTAATTCGTCCAGCGCAATAGAAAACTGCCAGGAATCAATGTAAAAATCCACATTGCTCACAGCCATATAACACTGAAAATCATCAAGGCTGACAAATTGAGGATAAGGATTAATCATTTCCCCGCATTTTTCTGTCAGGCTTTGAAAAACAATCGGAGAAATAGCTTGTTTGCCATTTTCAATATTGGAAAGAGTCTGAACGGAACATATGCCATCGCAGAAATCCCACTGAGACATACCAGTAGCTAGCCTGAGTTCTCGAATAATAGATCCGGCGTCTCTAACTGCCATAACAGATTCCTTTCACATTCAAGCGTATTTGGATTATTGGGATCAGTGGTATAGTGTCATTTCTTTGGTCTTATATATTTTCGGTTTTCTATGATCAATATGAGACATTTTCATTATATAGAATTGCTCCCGCATGTTCAAAGCCAAAACACTAAAAATGCAAAAACGAACGTCGCGTTTGCATGGTTTGCACGCATGAGGGAATAGCCTGCGCTTCCTGCACCTTTCGCAAAGCGTCCGCCGGGTCTTCTGTGTACTCGGTGCTGTAATCCTTGCTGCTTACAACGAAAAGAAAGTCATGGATACGATTCAGTCCCGGAAGGAATAACCGTGTTTCCGGATCAGTGATACAGAATCATAAGGGGATGCCACACGAAGAAGTGAGGCATCCCCTTTGTTTGTTCGGTTGTCCAGCCGCATTAATTGTCCGCCATCTTATAGCCGTTCTTCATTTTTTCGCTGGCCGTCAGCAGGATCTTGTTCAGCGTGGCTGTGGTTTCCTCCTTCGCCATGGCACAGATCTTCCCGTTGGCTTCCTCCGTCAGGGAGAAGTTGCCGGATTCGGTCATCTTCCTGTCATATTCCCGGATCAGCGTCCGACCCTTTGTCATCACTGTCAGCTCATACCGTTCAATATTCTGGACCGTGGAAGCGTACCACGGATCCGCCAGGGCGCCGATCAGCCGGCTGCTCCAGTAATAGTTTTCCGTGGAGGTGTCCAGTGTTACCTTGCTCAGGTAGTCCGGGATCCGGCTCACGTTTGTGTACAGCGGCAGGGCGGCGCCGAAGGTGGTGGAACCGAAGATAATCCATTCAATGCCCTTGATGGCGTCCGGCACATCCGGCCGGATCTGGCAGATGCTGGTCACGCCGGTGCGATTGATGCCGATGGACCGGTACATGCCCCGCATTCCCGTATCCCGGTTGATATAGGGATCGTACGGCGTTCCCTGGTAATGCCCGGACAGCATATATTTCACGTCCTCCGCCGCCACCTTCCGGTCCGGCTTCAGGCACCAGGGAATATTGTCGCTTTCCGGCGTGAATTCCGCGTCCGGCCCGTCCCACCGATGGCTTTCCGGGGTCAGGTAACGTCCCATGAACCAGGCCCGGGGCGTGTTGTAGATATGGTCCATGTCCCGGCGGCTGCCGAAGATATCCCGGGGATTGAACTTTCCGTCCTGGTTCAGGTCCAGGTGGTTGTCCCGGATAAACTCCTTCAGGTCCGCGGAGCACAGGTTCGCTTCCTGCTTTCCGAAGGCGTCCTTCAGGTCAAACCCGTCCATGCCGAACTGGTTCGGCATAATCACCACGCAGTCTTCCGGAATCCGCCGCGCCATCCAGTGATGTCCGCCGATGGTTTCCATCCACCAGACCTCATGCTCGTCGTTGAAGGCGATGCCGTTGGACTCATAGGTGCCGTACTGCTCCAGCAGCTTTCCCAGCCGTTCCACGCCCTCCCGGGCGCTGCGGATATAGGGCAGCACCAGCACCACAATATCCTCTTCCCCGATGCCGCCGGGCACGTCCTTTTCCTTCCGGGTCTTCGCCTTTTTGTATTCCACCGGCGGGTCCGCCGCCAGCACCCGGGGATTGGAGGTGATGGTCTCCGTGGCCGTCATGCCCACGTTGGCTTCGTTGATGCCCGTGGCAGCCCAGATGCCTTCCTTCGGGTCCACGCTGGGGCAGGAAGTGTATCCCAGCGGGTTTTCCGGAAGCTCAATCTCCACATGGGATATTTTGCTGATATACTTCTTCGGCTGATCCTTGGGGTTCACCTTGATCAGCTTCTTTACGTCAAAGTGTCCGTCGTCCGTCCGGGCGATCATCGTGGATCCGTCATTGCTGGCTTTCCGTCCCACCAGCACAGTCGTACAGGGCATGTATGTATCCTCCTTGTTAAACATCTGCAGAACGTATCCCGCAGATATATATAATGCATAATTCACAATTCATAATTCATAATGATTATATTGTTATTCTGGCCGAAGCGAACATTCTTTCTCCGGGATAAATCCTCAACTTATATGGAACTCCTTCTGTTTAAAAGCCATTAATTATGAATTCTGAATTCTGAATTCTTAATTATTTCAATATCGCGCTCGTCTGTCCTCCGAGCGTCAGCACGGTTCCGTCCAGCTCCGCGAAGCCCTCGAAAGGATCCACAGACAGCGAAGCGGCAATCTCCGCGAATGTCTGATCCGTTGCCTCCGCCAGATCTACCTTCAGCGTTTTCTCCGTTGTGTTGTGGAATACGCCCACCGTGCTGCCGTCCAGGGTGCACAGCCAGCCGCCCAGCTTCGTGTTTTTGAACTTCAGGGCAGTAAATTCTCCCCGGGCAATCTCCGGATAAGCCTTCCGGAGCGCGATCAGCCTGCGGTAATGCCACAGGATGGACGCGCTGTTCTTTTCCCGGTCCGCCACCGAGGAAAACTTGGACTTGTCATAGCTGCTGCCCACCGGATCCTCTACCGTATCCCCGTCGCCCCAGCACATGGCCAGGCGCCGGTTGGCGTCGGTATTGGCTCCGCCCCGGGAACCGCGCAGACCGATCTCTTCGCCGTAATACAGGAAGGGCGAACCGGGCATCAGGATATACAGGTTGGCGGCCATATGCATGCTGCCGCTGGCAACGGTCAGGAAGCCCGCCGCCCGGTCGGTATCGTGGTTGGCAATGAAGGGAATGTTCATCGCTTCCGGATTGATGTCATGGATCTCCTTCAGGTACGACTCGGTCGCCTGGGCAAATCGGTTCACATCCCCGCCCAATGCGGTTTCCGCGATCAGTCCCTCCACCAGGGCGGTGGAAAAATGGAAACAGTTGAAGGCTTTCAGGTACCGGTCAATGATGGCGTCCCCGTCCCAGACCTCCGCCACGGTATAAATGTCCGGGTTGATCTTCTTCAGCTCGGCCATGTACCACTCCCAGAATTCCGCGTTCCTGTCATGCTCGCCGTAATAGGGATATTTCGCGGCGTCAAACCGGAAGCCGTCCACCCCCAGATTCAGCCAGTAGATCGCCACGTCCAGCACAGCCTGCCGTACCTGCTCGTTGTCAAAATTGAGTTCCGGCATCTGGTCGGAGAAATTGGCTTCCACCTTCAGGGAGAGGCTGCCGAAATTCCTGAAGCGCCTGCCGGCAGGCGCGGGTGCCTCTGAAGGCATCCAGGTATAGAAGTTATAGAAAGGATCGTCCGGATCTCCGTTCTGATGCGCGTTCCGGAAACGGATGAACCACTCATTGTTTTCGCCCGTATGGTTCAGCGGCAGATCCAGGATCAGCTTCACGTCCCGCTCGTGGCACAGGGCGATCAGTTCCTTCAGATCCTCTTCTGTGCCGAAGGCGGGATCGATCTGATAGTAATTCGTCACGTCATATTTATGATAGGAAGGAGAGCGGAAAACCGGCGTCAGCCAGATACCCTCTATCCCCAGGCTTTTCCCGGACTGCGGATCCCCGTCGTTCAGGTAATCCATCCGGTTGATAATGCCCTGCAGGTCACCGGTTCCGTCTCCGTTTGAATCGGAGAAGGAGCCCACAAAAATCTCATAAAACACCCGGTGATTGTTTTCCATATTCAGGCCCTTTTCTTCGGCGGCGGAAACACCGCTCAACAGTACCAGCGCCAGTAACAGGACGACAAATCGTTTCACAGTTATTCCCTTCTTTCCGCAGCTTTCTCCTGTATCATGAACCAAAGCAGACCGGTTGTCAAGGAAAGGAAAAGATGCTATATTGCGGTTAAACAAGGAAAAAAAAGGATGTACCGCTTATATGGAATGGTTTTTGACCGAAACAGAACTGTCCGCGTGGAAAACGCGTGAAAAACGGCTGACTGCCGCTTTCCGGATCCTCGTCTGCCTCACGCTGATTATTTTCATTGTCCTGTGCCTGCTGGTGCGCACGGAGAACGCGCAAACCATGCATGCCGTGATCCTTGCCGTCACCGCCCTCCTGGGCTGGATCTGCATTACCGTCTATGTGCTGGGCGTGAAGGAAGCCCGGACCCAGTCCGGTCATCTGGATATGCTGCAGAAAGGGGAAAAGGAGTTCCGGACCGGCCGCCTGACCCTGACCCGGGATTCCATCCAGATCCCGAAAAGCATCCGCATCCGCAAAGTCCTGCTGGATTCCGGAGAGGGGGATCCTGCCCGCCTGAACCTGGATGAGCGCTGGGTTTCCCGGCTGCCCCGGGACGGAAGCCTGGTGCGCCTGGCGTTGGTTCACAGCTATATTGCCGGGGTGGAAACCCTGGAGAGCGGCTCCGCGGAAGGCGGTGCTTCCCGCCGTCCCGCCCGGATAAAGAAGATAGGACAGCTCATTCCCCTGCTTGGCGTCTGGCTGCTGGTGGCCGTCATTTTCGGAAGCTTTGTGTTCTATCAGATTACGGATACCGATCCGGCCCATAAACTGACCCTTTATGTGGACGGGGAAGTCCGCAATGAGGCGCAGCTGGCCGCCCTGCTGGAAAAAGAGCTTCCGGAACCCATCCGCATGGTGCAGGTGCATCCCTTCTCCTATGCCATGTTCGGTTCCGACGCGCTCCGTGCCGCGGACCTCTATATTGTTCCGGACAGCGAAAAAGAGCAGTATGCCGACTGGTTTGCCTCCGGAGAGAAATCCCTCACGGTGTGCGATCCCGGCGGCGCTGTATCCGTTGCCGGTTCCTGGATCCTTTACGCTCCCGGGGAAACCTACCGCCTGTATATCGGCGCGTACTCCCCTCACCGTTCGGACGGCCTGGCCCGCCGGGGCGCCGAAGTGCTGATGGCTCTGGAAACAAAGGAGGAATAACAATGAACGGTCGGCTGCTGATGATTCTCCTGCTGGTGCTTTTCCTGCTTCTGCTGCTGCCCCTGTCCGCCGGTGCGGAGGAGGCGGAAAGCTCCCTCTATGTCCGGAAGGTGGAAAACCTGCCGGAGGATTTCATCTTCGGCATGGATATCTCCAGCGTCCTGGCGGAGGAGGCCAGCGGCGTAAAATACTATGATTTTAACGGACAGGAAACCGATCTGTTCCGCCTGCTGGCGGACAACGGGATCAACTATATCCGCGTCCGCGTCTGGAATGATCCCTGGGACGCTGAGGGCCGCGGCTTCGGCGGCGGCAACTGCGATATCGCCGCGGCCGTGGAAATCGGGAAACGCGCAACCGCCTGCGGCATGAAGCTGCTGGTGGATTTCCACTATTCGGATTTCTGGGCCGATCCGGGCAAACAGATGGTGCCCCGCGCCTGGAAAGGCCTGGATATTGATGAAAAGGAAATCAGGCTGCATGAATACACCCTAGGCTGCATGAAGCAGCTGAAGGACGCCGGGGTGGACGTGGGAATGGTCCAGCTGGGCAACGAGACTAACGGCGCCCTGTGCGGGGAAAAAATCTGGCGGGACATTGCCCATCTGATGGACGCCGGTTCCCGGGCGGTCCGGGAAGTGTATCCGGACGCGCTGATCGCCCTGCACTTTGCCAATCCGGAAAATCCGGACAGCTACCGGACCTATGCCTCCAAGATGGCGTACTACGAGCAGTACGGCCTGATTCAGTATGATGTTTTTGCCACTTCCTATTATCCTTACTGGCACGGCACCCTGGACAACCTTTCCACCATCCTCACGGAGATATCCGAAACCTACGGCAAGAAAGTCATGGTCATGGAAACCTCCTACGCCTTTACCACGGAGGATACCGACTTTTCCTCCAACACCATCGGTGACGGCGGCGGCATTGTCAAGGACTATCCCTTCACCGTCCAGGGCCAGGCCAACTGCATCCGGAACATCACAGATACCGTGGTGAACCGTACCCCCGCCGGCATCGGCGTCTGCTACTGGGAAGGCGCCTGGATCACCGTGGGCACGGACAGCTGGGAGGCAAATCACGAGCTTTGGGAAAAGTACGGTTCCGGCTGGGCCTCCAGCTTCGCTTCCGTCTATGATCCCAAGGACGCCGGCAAATACTACGGCGGCAGCGCCGTGGACAACCAGGCTTTCTTTGACGCGAAGGGAAACGTCCTGGAATCCCTGAAGGTTTTCCGGCTCATGCGGACCGGCAATGAGATCACGCCCGTTCCGGACGCACTGGAGGAGCCGGATCTGATCTGTGACCTCAACATGCCCCTGATCCTCCCGGAGACGGTGAACGCCGTCATGTCGGATAACAGCCGCCAGGCGGTGCCCGTCAACTGGAACCTGACGGAGGAGGAAGACCGGAAGATGCATGAGAGCGGCCCCGATCAGTATGTCATCACCGGGGAAGCCGGCGGCATGGAAGCCAAATGCTTCGTTTCCATGGTGAAATACAACTTCCTGAAGGATTACAGTTTTGAGGATGGCGGCGAAGGCTGGGTCATCACCGATCTGAAAAATGCGGATCAGCTGTATGTGGAGGATAAGAAAACCGATTCCCTTACCGGTTCAAAGCATATGCATTTCTGGAGCGCTGCGCAGGACAGCGTGGAATTCACCCTGGAGCAGACGCTTCCGGATTTGCCGGAAGGCAGGTTCACCTTCAGTATTTCCGTCATGGGCGGGGACTGCGGCGCCACCGATATCTACGCCTATGCCAAAGTGGACGGCACGGAAGTCGCCCGTTCGGAGCAGATTCCCATTACCGGATGGAACAGCTGGAACAAGGGAATCATTCCGGAATTTGATCATCCTGCGGGCAGCGAAGTGACTGTCGGCGTCTATGTAAAGTGTCAGGGAGCCGGTAACGGAGCCTGGGGAAAACTGGATGACGCAACCCTCAATTCCTTACAGTAAAACGGCTCCGGGGTTCAAAATTCCGGAAACGATACCAATTACGTAAAATAAGGGCTTCCATAAAATTTCCTGTTGACAAAATAAATACTCTGCTTTAGAATAAGCACACAGTCAAAACGGAATAAATTGTACCAAATGTCACATGGCGATTTGGAACAATTTGACGTCCGGCAAAAAGAAGAAATTTAAAACGAAAGGATGATCTCCCATGAAAAAGATTCTCGCAATCGTACTGGCCGCCGTTCTGGCGCTTTCCATGGTTTCCTTCGCCTCCGCGTCCAGCCTGGCCGGAGAATACGACATCAAGGTCTGGGTGGCTGACGCTGTCGTAGACCTGACCGAAGCCCAGATCAAGCGCTTCAATGAAACCAATGAAGACGGCATTAAGTTCAACTACACCATCGAAAAGATGGGTGAAGGCGACGCCGCCAGCAGCATGGTGCTGGACGTTGAAGCCGGCGCTGACATCTACTGCTTCGCGCAGGACCAGCTGTCCCGTCTGCTGACCGCCAAGGCCCTGGCCAAGCTGGGAACCAAGGCTGCCGAATTCGTCACCGCGAATTATGACGCTGACTCCGTTGCTTCCGTAACGGTTGACGGCACCATGTACGCCTATCCGCTGACCGCGGACAACGGCTACTTCATGTACTACGACAAGAGCGTCATCCCGGATGAGGATGTTGACTCCCTCGAAAAGCTGATCGAAGACTGCGAGAAGGCCGGTAAGTACTTCTCCTTCGATCTGAAGAACGTCTGGTACTCCGCCGGCTTCTTCTTCGGCGATGTCGGCTGCACCTCTTCCTGGGTCATGGACGCCGACGGCAATGCCAAGGGCGTTGTGGACAACTTCAACAGCGACAAGGGCCTCGTCGCCCTGAAGGGCATGAAGAAGCTGCTGGATTCCGACGCCTGGAACAACAGCTCTGAAGTTTCCTCCTTCGAAAGCAATTCCGCCATCGTGGTCTCCGGCACCTGGGGTTCCACCACTGCCAAGCAGATCCTGGGCGACAACCTGGGCGTTGCGGACCTGCCTTCCTACAATGTGGACGGCAATGACTACCACATCGGCAGCTTCTTCGGCTTCAAGCTCATGGGCATCAAGCCGCAGGAAGACGCTGTGAAGAACGCCGCTCTGAATAAGCTGGCCCAGTACCTGACCGGCAAGGAATGCTCCCTCGAGCGTCATGCCGAGAACGGCTGGGGCCCCGCCAACCTGGAAGCTCAGGCTGACGAAGCTGTAAAGGCCGACCCGATCCTGGCTGCCGTGTATGCGCAGAAGGAATACGGACAGGTTCAGCTGGCTATCAGCGGTGCCTGGTGGAACATCGGCAACGTCATCGCTGACGAAGCCAAGGACGCCACGGATGAAGAAGGCCTCAAGCAGGTCCTCGTGAATTACGAGAACAAGATCAACGAATCCCTGAAGCTGGACGCCAACGCCCTGCTGTTCGTGGGTGCCTGGAACGGCTGGAACAACGCCGATGAAAACGACACCTACTACCTGAAGGACGGCAGCCTGACCCTGGATGTTCCGGAAAGCGACTACATGGGCGGCCGTATCGTCAAGCCCGCTGACTGGGGCACCGACAAGGGCTTCGCTCAGGTAACCACCGGCGCTGAACTGATCAAGGATCTGGGCGCTGACAACCCCGACAACAACATCGTCTTCGCGGAACCCGGCAACTACACCGTGACCTGGGACGGCGAAGCCATCACCATCGTGAAGAACTGATCATAACCATCAACAGAATCTGACTCGAACCCTTTCGGCCGGAGCTGAAGAACATTTCGGCTCCGGCCGATTTCAGATTTCCCATCAGGAGAGGAGTGGATCACGGATATGGCACAGCTCAGTGACCTGGAATACCTGAAGCTGTCCAAAGGACGGCGGCTCGGGTACCGGCTGGGACGCTTCTTCGCCAAAATTCCCAAATCAACGCTGCAGGTTTTTCAGAGGATCTGGGAATTTCTGAAGTTGTGCGTTACCACCGTTGGCCGGGAAGCAAAGGATATTATCACCACCTTTGTTCACGGCGACTGGAAAACCAAACTCAGTTACCTGGTCATGGGCTTCGGCTGCCTGGCCAGGGGACAGATCCTGCGGGGACTGCTGTTCCTGCTGTTTGAGATTGTCTTTATCGGATATATGGTCCTTTCCGGCGGATATTGGCTGTCCATGATGCCCTCTCTGGGCAAGGTGGGACCTACGGAAGAATACAACGAGATCTATGACGCGTATGTACACACGTACAACGACAACTCCTTCCAGATCCTGCTGTACAGCGTGCTGACCATCTTCTTCATCATCGCCTTCATCTATACCTGGCGGGTCAACATCCGTCAGAACAAAATGGCGGAAAAGATCCTCGCCTCCGGCAAGAAGCTGAAGAGCTCGAAGGAAGACCTGCGTTCCATGGTGGACGAATCCTTCCACAAGACGCTGCTGTCGCTGCCCCTCACGGGCATCATCATCTTCACCGTCCTGCCGATTATCTTCATGGTGCTTGTCGCCTTCACCAATTATGACGGCGCCCATGACGGCTATATCAACAACCTGTTCCACTGGGTGGGGCTGGACAACTTCAACACCATGCTGAACTGGACCAATGCCAGCGGCACCCAGAGCTATGCCGCCACCTTCGGCGAGATCCTGTCCTGGACGCTGATGTGGGCCTTCTTCGCCACCCTCACCAACTACTTCCTGGGTATGTTTGTGGCCATGGCCATTAACAAGAAGGGCATCAAGGGAAAGAAGCTGTGGCGGACCATTCTGGTCATGACCATCGCTATTCCGCAGTTTATTTCCCTGCTGTATGTTTCCAAAATGTTCGCCAAGGACGGCATCGTCAACGGTGCCCTGATGAGCCTGGGCTGGATCACCAAGGCCCTTCCCTTCTGGGAGGACGCCACCTGGGCGAGAGTTTCCGTTATCATTATCAATATCTGGATCGGTATTCCGTACCTGATGCTGATGGCCACCGGTATCCTGATGAATATCCCGGCGGACCTGTATGAATCCGCCCGGATTGACGGAGCGAACCCCTGGCAGCAGTACACGCGGATCACCCTTCCCTATATGCTGTTCATTACCGGGCCGTATCTGCTGACCAGTTTTACCGGCAATATGAACAACTTCAACGTCATCTTCTTCCTCACGGGAGGTGCGCCGACGAATCCGGCCGCGTCCTCCGCGTCAGGTTCGGTGGGTTATACAGACCTGCTGATCACCTGGCTGTTCAAGATCACCACCGGTCCCGAGTCCAAGTATTACCTGGCTTCCGTGGTCGGTATCATGGTCTTCGTGGTGGTGGCGCTGATTTCACTGATCGTCTATAACGTGCTGCCGAGTATTAAGAATGAGGAGGACTTCCAGTGATGAGTGAAACAAGTATGAAGCGTCACATGGGACTGCGGGCCTCCAGAACGCTGGCGAACACGCTGATCTATATTTTGCTGATCGCCATCAGCATCATCTGGCTGATTCCTTTCTTCTGTATTGTGCTGCAGTCCTTCCGGGTGGAAAGCACCTGGCAGGTGGGCTATGTGGCGCCCAAAGTCTGGGGCCTGGATAACTACCAGAAGCTGTTCGCCACAGACTTCCCCCGCTGGTACATGAACACCTTTATCATCTCCGTCTTTACCGCGCTCCTGCAGACCGTTATCGTGCTGTGCATGAGCTACACCCTGAGCCGCTTCCGTTTCAAGATGCGCAAGCCCCTGATGCGGTTCATGCTCATTCTGGGCATGTTCCCCGGCATGCTGACCATGATCATCCTGTACCGCGTTCTGAAGGATCTGGGCCTGACCCAGGCCAACGCCGTTCCCGGTCTGATCCTGGTCTACGTTGCCTCCTCCGGTATGGGCTACTACGTATCCAAAGGCTTCTTTGACACCATCCCCAAATCCCTGGATGAAGCGGCCCGCGTGGACGGCGCCACCCGTTTCCAGGTGCTGAGAAAGATCATTTTGCCGCTGTCCAAGCCCATCGTGATCTATACGGTCCTGACCGCATTCATGGGTCCCTGGGGCGACTACGTCTTTGCCCGTTACATTTCCTTCGGCGCGTCCGCCGGTATGAACGTGGCGGTTGGTCTGTATAACTGGCTGACGCCGGACCAGATCAACAATAACTACACTCTGTTCTGCGCAGGCGGCGTACTGGTAGCCATTCCCGTAACCCTTCTGTTCCTGTTCTTACAGAAGTACTATGTGGAAGGTGTAACAGGAGGCGCTGTCAAAGGCTAAAGCCTTTGACAGTGACTCCGAGGTGGGGAGCGAGGGACGCGGTGCCCCAGTGGGGCATTTGCCATAGGCAAAAGCGACCCGAACGAGTCAACCGAAACGAGCGGTGAGCGCGCTCCAAGCGCGAGCAGCGACGATTGAGGTTGCGGATGCGGTAAAGGGTTAAATCCCTTTAGTCGCAGTTCTGAGAAATGGAGTCATGAAAAGCAGTCAACCATTAATTCTGAATTCTTAATTCTGAATTCTGAATTGAAATACCGGCGAACGGAAGGAGCAGTTATAGTATGGCAAGTGTTAAACTGACAGATGTCAAAAAGATCTATGATAATAAAGTCACGGCAGTCCATGACTTTAACCTGGAAATCAAGGATAAGGAATTCGTGGTCTTCGTCGGGCCTTCCGGCTGCGGCAAATCCACCACCCTGCGGATGATCGCCGGCCTGGAGGATATTTCGGAAGGCACGCTGGAAATTGACGGCGAAGTCGTCAACGACCTGCAACCCAAGGACCGGAACATCGCCATGGTTTTCCAGAACTACGCCCTGTATCCGCATATGACGGTATACGACAACATCGCCTTCAGCCTGCGGCTGAAGAAAATGCCGGAAGATGAGATCTACGAGCGCGTGACCAACGCAGCGCAGATTCTGGGCATCACCGAATACCTGACCCGGAAGCCCCGCGCCCTGTCCGGCGGCCAGCGCCAGCGCGTGGCCATCGGCCGCGCCATGGTCCGGAACGCGAAGGTGTTCCTGATGGACGAACCGCTGTCCAACCTGGACGCTAAGCTGCGTAACCAGATGCGCGCTGAAATCATTCTCCTGCGCCAGAAACTGGATACCACCTTCATCTACGTGACTCATGACCAGACGGAAGCCATGACCCTGGGCGACCGGATCGTCATCATGAAGGACGGCTTCATTGAACAGGTCGGTACTCCCCAGGAAGTGTTCGACACCCCCGTGAACCTCTTCGTGGCCGGCTTCATCGGCAGCCCCCAGATGAACTTCCTCAAGGCAAACCTGGTAAAAGAGGGCAGCGGCTATACCGTGGATGTCCTCGGTGTGAAGCTTCCCCTGAACGAGGATCAGATCGCGGTGCTTACGCAGAAGGGCGTCGGTTCCCAGGAAATCATCCTGGGCGTCCGTCCGGAGCATACCAGCGTCCTGTTTGACAATCAGGAAGGCGCCATCGAATGCACCATCGATGTCAACGAAATGATGGGCAGCGAGCTGCACCTGCACCTGTCCAGCCAGAACGATGACAAGATCATCGTCCGCCTGCCCACCGTGGACCTGACCAAGGAACAGCGCGCCAGCCTGGCCTATGGCAACAAGATGTACATCACCTTCCCCGCGAAGGTCATGCACCTCTTCGATCCCGCAACAGAGAGAAGCCTTATTGACGGCTAAAGCCGTCAATAAGACTCAGGCAGGAGGTTTTCTTCCCTTCCCGCTTATACCCAAACGCAAAACCAGCGATCTGTATCAAGCAGACCGCTGGTTTTCTATTTCAGTATCTGTCATATGCGCCTTCGGCGCATAATTCATATCGCGATAGCGATAATTCATATTCTGCGGCCAGGCCGCAGAATAATTCACATTTGCCGAAGGCAAATAATTCATTGTTCTGATTTTTCTATGAAAAATCAGAACAGCTTCCCATTCATAATCGCCAGGATCAGGTTTCCGCTGTTAAACAATGGTGCCAGCGCACTGGCTTCCACCAGCTGGTTCAGGTTCTCCACCGGCAGCAGCGTCTGGACCAGGGGCAGCAGGGCAAAAGCCACAAAGCACAGCAGCGCGCCGCGGATCAGGCCGAAAGCGCCGCCCGCCAGGGAGTTCAGCTGCTTGAGCACCGGGAACTTGAAAACCACCTTCAGGAAATTGATCACAAAGTGAATCACCAGCAGCAGCGCCAGGAAGCAGACCACAAAGCAGATCACGTTCAGGATCGCACCCACAATCGTCTGGGAAACATAGGTTCCCACATCCGCGGCTGTGCCGTAAACCTGGTTCGTCAGGTTATTCTGCAGCAGGGTGTTCAGCGGAGCCGGCAGGGACACCTTGTTCAGGATATCCGCAATACCGCTTTCCGTCAGCGATGTGACGCTGCTTCCGGCCAGCGTCTGGTCCCCCAGCTTTGTTGCCGCGTCAGTATAGGAGGCCAGCGTCCGCAGGATGTCCGGATTGTTCTGGATGGCTCCCGCCAGCTTCGGGCTCAGCCAGAAGCTGAGTCCCAGGGAAAGCAGGCATCCGCCCATGGAAGCCACAGAGGAAATGAATCCCCTGTAAAGGCCTACCAGGATGCTCAGTCCCAGGATCGCCAGGATCACAATGTCCACAATGTTCATCTAACTTCTTTTCCTCCCGCGGGCTTTATAATTTCTCTGTTATTATCATTCTTTTCAACAAACTGTTTCAAGGAATAAAGCATTAACATTTAATTCTGAATTCTTAATTCTGAATTCTGAATTGGTTAATATACGCCGCCCAGCGCCTGCGTCAGGGTCTGCATTGCAGCCATCACGTCGGACTGGTTCGCGCTGCCCGATCCGATCAGCATCCGCAGGTAGTCCGCCGCGTTCTGCACCGCGCGGTACTGCTCGCTGTTCGGATCCATATTGGCCATCGTGGTCTCCGCCACAGTCAGCACCTGTCTGGCGTCAGCGAAGGACTGGTCATTTGCGCCGCCCTGGTTATAGTTCCCCTGATCATAGCCGCCCTGGTCGTATCCGCCCTGGTCATATCCATAGGCAAATGGATCCACGGGCTGCTGATAGAACTCGCTGTGCATGGTACAGACTGTTCCGCTAGCTGCGGCCGTCGGTCCCAGGTATTCCTCAATGACCGACTGATACTGGCCCATCAGGTTATACAGCGGATGTCCTGTGGGAATCGTCACCACACCGCGGGTCACAGGATTCGGGCAGTAGGGAGACGCCGGCATGCCTGTTTCGCTGCAGACCGTCATGGTGGTATGCATCTGGCAGTTCACGGTCGGTTCGGTTCCCTTCGCCCACCAGTCTGTCACCACCTCGTGTCCCATTGCGTCATTCCGGCAGGCGTCCGTCGCCAGCTGCCCGCTGACGGCACAGGTAGTCACCTTGACCAGGCCGTAATCGGAGGGATTGCCGTCCAGGATGTCCTTCTTGTCCAAGCCCTGATGAATCTTGTTCATATAGGCCTGCCACAGCGGTGCGGCAGCGCCGGAACCGGTGGACTTGGAGGACAGCGCCTTATAGTTGTCATGACCGACCCACAGGGCGGATGCGTAATATCCGGTCATGCCGGAGAAGAATACGCCCTTCTGGTCAGAGTTGGTACCTGTTTTACCGCCCACAATCTGCCCGCTGATCTTCGCGCTGGTACCGGTGCCGCTCTGCACCGCGGTCTTCAACATATCCACAATCAGCCAGGACGTGCTGGGCGAGAACACCTTACGGCGGTCCTGATGCTCATGTCCGTTCCAGACCACATGACCGGCGGAATCGGAAATGCCCAGTACGGAGATCGGTTCCTGGTACACGCCGCCGTTGGCCAGTGTGCCGAAAGCCACCGTCATCTGCAGCGGAGTAATACCGGAGGAGCCCAGGCTCAGGCCAAAGGGCGTGGGATCGATATGCCCGTCATCAATGCCCATCCTGTGCAGGAAGTCCACGCTGCGTTCCACGCCCACCATGGACATCAGGGTTGCTGCCGCGGATGTATTATGGGATTTTGCCATGGCCGTCCGCAGGGTTTCGGGGCCTACATAGCCGCCGCCCCCGTAATTCTTCGGCCAGGAATCATTGCCCTTGGAATCTTTCCATCCGGAAATGGGAATCGGCATGTTGTATACCACAGACGCGGGGCTTGCGCCCAGCTCCAGGGCTGGCGCGTAAACCGCGATCGGCTTGATGGAGGAACCGACCGGCATCTTCATGTCCGTCGCCCGGTTCAAGGTCTTCCTCGCCTTCACCTCATTCCGGGAACCCACAATCGCTTTCAGTTCACCCGTCCGGTAATCCAGCACTGCGCAGGCAGCCTGCGGCTGAATGGTTTCGGTATAGGTTCCGTCGGAATTCTTTGTCCGGAACACCTTGTCTGACGGATCCCGCAGGGATGGATACTTGCTCCAGTTCTGCAGCGTGCTTTCCACCGTCTCCTGGATATTGGGATCAATGGCCAGTCTTACCCGGTAGCCGCCCGTCCTGAATTTGTTTTCCATGGCAGCGCGGTTGGTGGCATTATCCTCCAGCCCGTTAATCTCCAGCAGGATGTTCACGACTTCCTTCACGGCATATTCCACGTAATGGGGATACTTGTACATGCCGTTTCCGGTGGACGGTGCCTCCTGCAGCACGTTTGCCGTGGCAGGATTCAGAGCTTCTTCATACTGTTCCCGGGTGATAAACTGGTTTTCATACATACACCGGAGCACGTAATTCGTCCGGTTGTTGGTAATCGCCGCGTAATCCCGATCCTCGCTCTTGCGGGTATACAGGTTCCGCCGCGGATTGTAGTAATAGGGGTTATTGGTCGCACCGGCCAACATGGCGCATTCCCGGATGCTCAGGTCACCCAGGTTTTTGCCGAAAAATCCCTGGGCAGCGACCTGGACGCCGTAATAGTTTTCGCCCAGGAAGATCGTGTTCAGGTAGCTCTCCAGGATCTGGTCCTTTGTATAGCGGTTCTCCAGCTGCAGGGCAAGGTAAGCCTCCTGGATTTTCCGCTTATAGCTCTGTTCCGAAGAAAGCAGGGTGTTTTTGATCAGCTGCTGTGTAATGGTGGAACCGCCCTGTGTGGAGGAAGAGGTCAGGTTGAATACCAGCGCACCCACAATCCGCTTCAGGTCCACACCGTTGTGGGAATAGAAGCGGGCGTCCTCCACCGCGATAAAGGCATTGCGAAGCATTTTGGGCATGGCCGCCAGCGACACCAGTACCCGGTTTTCGGTTCCTTTGTATTCTGTAATCAGATTATCATTGCAATCATAGATAAAAGAAGTCTGTGCCTGCGTATCCAGCGCCACCAGGTTCAGCTCCGGCGCCGTATCCACATAGCCCTTGGCGATACCCGCCAGCGCGCCCAGTCCGGCCACACCGGCAAGCACAACAATCACAATCAGTACCCTGATCGTGTTCAGCAGCACACTGATGACAAAATTCGGTTTCCGGGTCTCCGGGCGGAAAATGCTGCGGGGTTCCGGTTTCTCCTCCGGGTAATCCTCATCATCGTCATCATCCTGCGCCCAGGAAGCTTCCTCTTCATACGGTTCCTCACCGTAGACTTCTTCCCCGTTATCGTACGTTTCCTCGTACTCCTCATAGCCGGGTTCTTCGGAATAATCCGCTTCGTCATACCCGTCCGGATCACTGTCCTCCGGAAAACGGGGATCATATCCTTCATCGGAAGAATAACCTTCGAATTCTTCGAAGTTGTCTTCTTCCCGTTTCTTCTTACCGAACATTCTTACCCTCCGGTCTGTCCGTTTGTCCCGGTGCGAAAAGCTTAAACCAAGACATTTTATATTACCATAGATCGCCTTGCTTGTCCAAAAACAAGCATCCAAAAATCCAACGTCTGTACCCCTTCATTTCTTCCATGCTCATCTCAATCGTCAGATTCACCAAGTCTCCGTCATCTTTCTGCCCGCCATACGGAACGCCGCTACGTTTATTTATCATTAATTCTGCATTTGGGCTTCGCCCACTGTCTCCTCACCCGTTCACGTTCGGGAATGCAATCGGAACACCACCGTGTTGAGTACAGTGTCATTCCGGGGTTCGAAACGCTCGGAAATAGAGCCAGTGGCTCTATTTTAGTGGAGAACGGGCGGCAGCCCCGGGCACGAAGTGAGTCGAGGAATCCCTTACTACGTCCGAAAGACGATAATTCTTCATTCTTCATTCTTCATTCTTAATTCTTCATTTGACATCGCCATGCGATGCCATTCCCTCCTCCTTCCTGCCTGAATATCCGCCGCAGCGGATAAAACTTCAATAATCCACCTGCCCTGTTGTCACATTCCTGCTCTCCATTGCCTCCACTTGTCATTTCGACCAAGGCAGCTATGCTGCCGCGCGGAGAAATCTCCTCCGCAGATGTAAACCTTCTACATCCACGGAACATTGCCACTTTTAGGCTGTCATCTTGAGCAAGGCCGAAGGCCGCGTCGAAAGATCGCCTCACCCGTTCACGTTCGGGAACCCAATTGGAACACCATATCGTTGAGTATAATGTCATTCCGAGCAACGTCGAGGAATCCCTTGCTAAAGCCGAAGGCTCTCCTGGCAGACATTTGAACTCCGTAATCGGAACACCATCGCTTTCACTTGTCATTAATTCTGAATTCTGAATTATGAATTCCTCTTGACAACAATCATGACCGGTGTATAATACCCTTGAAGGTCAAAGTTAGTCAAACAGCCTTCGAAGGAGGTATGCTCTATGAATATGAATCAGTTCACGCAAAAGACAGTCAATGCCCTGCAGCGGGCCCAGTCTCTTGCCATCGAATATCAGCATATGCAGGTGGAGCAGGAGCATCTGATGCTCGCCCTGACCGAGGATGAGAGCGAACTCATCCCCCAGCTTCTGACCAAATGCGGTATTTCCGTACCCGCGTTTGTCAGCGGCCTGAAGGAAAACCTGGACCGCACGCCCCGCGTCTCCGGTTCCGGCCGGGAGCCCGGCAAGGTCTACATCGCCAACGATGTGGAGCAGGCCCTGGTGGAAGCGGAAAAGATCGCCCAGCGCATGAAGGACGAATATCTTTCCGTGGAGCATGTCTGGATGGGCCTGTGTGCTAAGGCTTCCGCCAATGTGAAGCGCCTGCTGAAAGCCCAGGGTTACCGGGATGACGCCTTCCTCAAGGCCCTCAGCGAAGTCCGTGGCGCCGCCCGCGTCACTTCCGACACTCCGGAAGATACCTATGACGCGCTGAAAAAATATGGCTCCGATCTGGTGGACCTGGCCCGGAAGCAGAAGCTGGATCCGGTCATCGGCCGTGACAGCGAAATCCGGAACGTCATCCGGATCCTGTCCCGGAAAACCAAGAACAACCCTGTCCTGATCGGTGAGCCCGGCGTCGGTAAAACCGCCATCGCTGAAGGCCTGGCCCAGCGAATTGTCCGCGGGGACGTGCCGGACAGCCTGAAGGACAAAACCGTCTTCTCCCTGGATATGGGTTCCCTGATTGCTGGTGCCAAATTCCGGGGTGAATTTGAGGAACGGCTGAAGGCCGTTCTGGCGGAAATCAAAAAGAGCGACGGCCGCATCATCCTGTTCATTGATGAGCTGCACACCATCGTCGGTGCCGGCAAGGCGGACGGTGCCATGGACGCCGGCAACATTCTGAAGCCCATGCTGGCCCGGGGTGAGCTCCACTGTATCGGTGCCACCACCCTGAACGAATATCGTCAGTACATTGAAAAAGACGCCGCCCTGGAGCGCCGTTTCCAGCCGGTTATGGTTTCCGAACCCACCGTGGAGGATACCATCGCCATCCTGCGCGGCCTGAAGGAACGGTATGAAGTCTTCCACGGCGTCAAGATCCAGGACAATGCCCTGATCGCCGCCGCCACCCTCTCCAACCGCTACATCACCGACCGGTTCCTGCCGGACAAGGCCATCGACCTGGTGGATGAAGCCTGTGCCATGATCCGTACGGAAATCGACTCCCTGCCTACAGAGCTGGACGATATCCGCCGCCACATCATGCAGCTGGAGATTGAGGAAGCCGCCCTGAAGAAGGACGACGATCCCCTTTCCCGCGCTCATCTGGAAGAAGTCCAGAAGGAACTGGCGGAGCAGCGGGACGAGTTCAACACCATGAAAGCCCGCTGGGAAGCTGAAAAGAACGCCATCGGCAAAGTCACCGCCCTGCGGGAGGAAATCGAACGCGTCAACGCCGAGATCGAGCAGGCGGAGCGTTCCTATGACCTGAACCGCGCCGCCGAGCTGAAGTACGGCGAACTGCCGAAGCTGAAGCAGGAACTGGAAAAAGAAGAAGCCATTGCCGAGGAAAGCAAGGGCGAAAACAGTCTCCTGCGTGACCGGGTCACCGAAGAGGAAATCGCCCGGATCGTCGGCCGCTGGACCGGCATCCCCGTCTCCAAACTGATGGAAGGCGAACGGGAGAAGCTGCTCCACCTGGAAGACGTCCTGCATGAGCGGGTCATCGGCCAGGATGAAGCCGTGAAGAAGGTTTCCGAAGCCATCCTGCGTTCCCGTGCGGGCATTCAGGATCCGAACCGTCCTCTCGGTTCCTTCCTGTTCCTGGGCCCCACCGGCGTTGGCAAGACCGAGCTGGCCAAAGCCCTGGCCCAGGCCCTCTTTGACGATGAGAAAAACATGGTCCGGATCGATATGTCCGAGTACATGGAGAAGTTCAGCGTCTCCCGTCTCATCGGAGCGCCTCCCGGATATGTGGGCTATGACGAAGGCGGCCAGCTGACCGAAGCCGTCCGCCGCCATCCCTACTGCGTGGTTTTGTTTGATGAAGTCGAAAAGGCTCATCCGGATGTATTCAACGTCCTCCTGCAGGTGCTGGATGACGGCCGGATTACCGACAGCCAGGGCCGTACCGTGGACTTCAAGAACACCATCCTGATCATGACCAGTAACCTGGGCAGCGAATATATCCTCGAAGGCATTGCCGACGGTGAAATCACCGCGGAAGCCCGGGAGCAGGTGGACCGTCTGCTGAAGACCCGCTTCCGTCCCGAGTTCCTGAACCGGATTGATGAAATCGTCTGCTACAAGCCCCTGACCCGGAACGAGATCGGTTCCATCGTGGGCCTGATGATCAAGAACCTGAACCGCCGCCTGGAGGATAAGCAGCTGAAGGTCACCCTGACCGACGCCGCCCTGAACGCCGTCATTGACCGGGGCTTCGATCCCGTCTTCGGCGCCCGTCCCCTCAAGCGTTACCTGCAGAGCAAGGTGGAAACCCTCATTGCCCGCAAGGTGATCGCCGCGGATGTAGCTCCCGGCACCGAGCTGACCGTAGATCTGGACGCCAACGGCGAAATCGTCATTGTGTAACACCCAGGCAGTCGCATAAACATCCCGGATACCGCAAAATGCGGTATCCGGGTTCTTTTCTTTTCCCAAAAAAGAACACATACAAACCACTCAGGAAGCTTCTGTCAGGCCGTTTCGTTGGGTATAATGCATTCCGTATAAAAAATCTTGCAAAAAAATGCAGCTTTCTGTTTCTGCCTCGTCTAATAGGTGAAAGGAGTTGGTACTGTGTCCCAGGGAATTCAGGAAAGCAGCCGCTTTGAAATCGAGCGGCTGATGGAACAGTACGGCAGCAGCCTATTGAGAATGTGCGCCCTCTATCTGAAAGACGCGGATCTGGCGCAGGACGCTGTGCAGGAAACATTCATCAGGGCATACCGGCATTCAGACAATTATCGCGGGGAGAGTTCAGAAAAAACATGGCTGATCGCCATTGCAATCAATGTCAGCCGTGACATGCTGAAATCCGCCTGGTTCCGCCATCACAGCCGGTCAACAGATATCGACACGCTGCCCGAACAGCCTGCTGAATTTGAATTCCCGGATAACACGGTACTGGCCGAGGTCATGCATCTGCCCGCAAAATACCGGGAAGTGATCCTTCTCCGGTATTACGAAGGACTCAAGCTGAAGGAAGTCGCAAGCGCGCTGGGCTTATCCGACGGCCGGGTCCGGTCCCGACTGAACAAAGCAAACGAACTTTTACGGGACAGGTTAAAGGAGTGGTACTACAATGAAGAACAATGAATTCAAAGAGCTCGTTGACCAGAACCTTTCCGGGCTCGTATGGGACGAGCGGAAACGCCAGAAGGTGCTTCACGCTCTCAGCGAGGAGGAAAAGCCTGTGAAAAAGTTTTCCACTACATTCATTCTGATCGCCGCGATTGTCTGCCTGAGTGTGACCGCCCTGGCAGCCGGACTGATTCTCTCACCGCGGTACGACGCGGTTCGCATTGCCAACCAGGCCATGGAAGACAAATATGGTATTACCCCGGATCTGCTCAGCCTGTTCCGGCGTGACGTAAAAGAGAACGAAGACGGAACATCCACCGTTGTTTACAGCACTGCAGAAGATATCGGGCCAGTATCCAGAATCGGCGAATATACTGTGCTTGTTGATGGACCTAAAGCGACGGTAAACTGGTCCAATGAAGGCAAAGACACTTCCGGCGGTCTGGCTGCTGAAGCCTACGGTCCCGAACAGCTGCGCACCATCTCCTTTGATTATGGAAATGCAATGCAGCAGCTCATGGAACTGGGAATCATCCCCGTCCCTGATTACTCACCCAATCCCATCCTGGCAGACGGACAGATTGACGATGAGGAGTGGACGGAAGAGGACCAGGCAGAAATGGAACAAGCCCTTAAAGAGGTAGAGGAAGAAGAAAAGCGGCGCCTTGCGGAAATTGCAGAAGCGGAAAGCCGCGGGAAGATCACCGTGGATCAAGCCGCTGCAGCCGGCAAGGAAGCCATCATCCAGGAATATACGCTGACAAAAGAACAGGCCGACAAGCTTGAGTATCAACCGGATATGATTTACGCGTCATATGAGGGTGATGAACCGCTGATTGATCTTTGCTTCTGCCTCTGGCAGAAGGAGGGAGCTACTTTCTCGGGTGATAATTTCACAGAGAAAGATGGGCAGTACTGGGTAACCGTCAACCTGAAAACAGGCGTTATCGAAGATATTGTTTATGATGCCGGGCTGGCAGCCAACGGCTGATCCTTCCGCTCAACCGAAAAGGCCCTCATGTCTTACCAACATGAGGGCCTTTTCAGTATTAATTCTTCATTTTTCATTCTTCATTTTTCATTGCTTTAAGCACCCAGAATCCGCCGGATTTATCCAGCTTTTCCACGCTGCTGTAGAGCGTCTGCAGATACTTCATACAGCTTTCAGCCCCCTGTTGTTTCCGGATCACCAGGTACAGCGCGCCGCCGGGTTTCAGGCTCTTTGCCGCGTCCGCAAACATCTGGTAGATCACCTGTTTCCCGGCCCGGATGGGCGGATTGGTCACAACAGCGTCAAAAGTCCGGCCCGCCACGGCGGCCATGCCGTCGCTTTCCACGCAGGTGACTTCAGCCTTGTTCCGCTTCGCGTTTTCCCGGCTCAGGTCCAGGGCTCTCGTATTCACGTCCGCCATGGTCACCTTGGTTTCCGGCCACTTCCGCGCGATGGAAATCCCAATCACGCCCCAGCCGCAGCCCAGGTCCAGGATATCGCCTTTCATTTCCTCCGGCAGCGCTTCCAGCAGCAGCCGGGTGCCGTTATCCACTTCCCCTTTGGAAAAAACCCCCGCGTCCGTCTGAAAGCTCAGCGAAATACCCCGGTAAATATATTCGCACCCTACCGGTTTTGATTCGCTCTGAGGTACCCGGGTGTAATAATGATCGTTCATGCTTCTCCCATGCCTGCGGCCTCCCGTAGGGCTTTCAGTTCCTCTTCCGTCAGCTCCCGCCACTGTCCCTCCGCCAGCTCCGGATCCAGTTCCAGCGGGCCGAAGGCGCAGCGATGCAATTCCAGCACTTCATGTCCCACCGCAGAAAACATCCGTTTCACCTGGTGGAACTTTCCTTCGGAGATGACCACCTCCGCCAGGGAAGGTCTCAGGATCGTCAGCTTCGCCGGCTGTGCGGTAAAATCCCCCAGGTCCATCCCGGAAGCAAAGGTCTCAATGTCCTTATCCTCCAGTTCACCCTCCACCAGCGCCCTGTACCGTTTGTCCACATGCCGTCCGGGACTCAGAAGGCGGTGGTTCAGTTCCCCGTCGCAGGTCAGCACCAGCAATCCGGTGGTGTCTTTGTCCAGCCTGCCCACCGGCATACAGCCGATGCTCCGGTAAACCGGGGGGCAGCAGGTCCATCACGGTCGGCTGCTTCGCGTCCCGGGCCGCGGTCAGCAGCCCCGCCGGCTTATGCAGCATCACATGGCGGACAACCCGTCCGTCCAGCGGCCTGCCGTTCACCGTCAGGCTGTCCTTTTCCGTCTCAAAAGAAAGGGCGGGATCCAGCACGATCCGCCCGTTCACCGCGGTCTTTCCGCCGCGGATCCATTGTTTTACCTCACTGCGGCTGCCGACGGAAAGCGTAGCCAGCCAGCGGTCCAGCCTCATTTTCATGATTCCGGTATTACTCCTTCTCCAGTCCGTTCACAAACGCCGCAGGAATCAGGGACCGCAGCGGCAGGAAGGGAATGGTCAGCACCGCGCCGACCGCGAGGGTCATCAGGGAGACCTTGGTGGACGGCAGGCTGACTGTGTTCATCACCACGCCGTTCAGATCCTTCAGTACCGGCAGGTAGCGGACAATCACCGCGGCAATCGCGATAATCATCGGCAGGATGGTAAGCAGGGAACAGATCCAGCACAGGACGATCTTCCCGTGATGGCCCCTGACCAGCTTCGGATTGTTCCGGACAAACGCGTGCCGGTCCCCGCTGTGGAAAGCGCAGCCGAAAGCCACCAGGAGCACGGCGGCGATGAAGATCAGGGCCATATAAATGATCCCTGTCATCAGGTCCCCGCCGCCGAATTCCTTAATCACCCGCAGCAGGGTAAACCCATCCATATCCCCGGAGTAATGAATCTTGGCGATCACCAGGCAGGCAATCAGCGGGATACTCCAGAACAGCAGCATGATCATCCGCTTCAGACCGAAAACCAGCTTCCTTCCGTATTCGGAAGGATCGATCAGCCGGTAGCTGAACAGGCTTCCGTCTCCCAGCGCGTCCCGCATGGCGGCAGCCGCGTTCACCCGCGCCCAGAAAACCAACAGGATCCAGAACGGAATGACCAGCAGAGTCCCCATCATCAGGCTGCTGTCCGACAGGAACAGCAGCGGCGTAACAGCCGCCAGCGTAATGCAGGCTTCCGTGATCAGGAACTTCACCGTTGCTCCGAAATGTCCGGTATACACCCGAAAAGCGTCTTTCAACGCTTGCGAAATCTTCATGCTGGTTTCCTCCTGTCTGTGTTTACGCGTGTATTATACCGGTTTTACCCTTCCTTTGCAATGAAAACAGGATGCACCGTATATGCGGTGCATCCTGCAGGATAAACTGATGTTTCTGTAATTACTGAGCGTTCTGGAGGGAAGCGGCCATGATCTGGGCCACAGCAGCGAACCCTTCGTCGTCCATGGGAGCGAAGCTGACGGTCAGTATCTTGGTTTCATCAATGTCGATCACCACATTCAGGGTCTTGACATCGTTAATCACCAGTTCATAGGACAGAGCGGCACGGCCGTTCAGGGTCACGATCTCCAGATCAGTGGCACCGGCTTTGATCAGTTCAGCCGTGTAGGCTTCGCTGTCCATTTCGCCCAGATCCTGATAGGTGAAGGAGACGCGGCCGGCACCGTCGGCAGTGGTCAGCAGGGCGATCACGCCGGCAGCCTTCTGCTCTTCGGTCACTTCAGCGCTGCCGAAAACGGCGGGGATGAACATCATCACGCCCAGATCGGCGATGGGAGCGAACTGGCCTTCGATGGAGGAAGCCTGTTCTTCGACGTCGGACCAGTTGATTTCAACGGTTTCTTCAGCGTACGCGCAGCAGGCGCACAGCAGGCACAGGGACATAACCAGAGCAAGCAGTTTCTTCATGAGTAATCCTCTTCTTTCTTTCGGGAATGCTTTCCCGTTTTTTGATTATTCAGCAGACTGGATGGAGCTGATGACGAGCGCCACAACACCGGCAAAGCCTTCGTCGGACATGGGAGCGCAGGCCACTTCCAGGATGTAACCCATCTCAGTGGTAAACGCAATGCAGGCGGTGTCATTTTCCTTGAGCATGTAACTCAGGGCAGGCAGGCCGTTCACGGTGCCGAATTCCAGTTCGGACACATCAGCGTCATCCTTCAGAGCAGCTTCATACTCTTCCAGGCTCATGCCGTTCATATCCACATACTGAACAGAGATCGCGGCGCTCTCGTCTTCGGTCATGAAATAACCGATACGGTTTTCACCGGCGTCGACAGCCTTCAGCACATCGGGAATCCAGATTTTCACGCTGATTTCGTCAAAAGTTTTGAATTCACCGGCGATCTGGGAAGCGGCTTCCTCCGCGTCAGCCCAGTTCAGGTCTGCGGCAGACGCGACAGAGCACAGCAGGCACAGGGCCAGGATCAGTACAACCAGCTTTTTCATTATGTTTCCTCTTTCCTTTGGGACAGTGTCCCTTTTTTGAGCCGGGAGGCTCACACAACGGTCAAAATCATACAGAAATCGTTTGTTGAAATCAAGAAAAGTGGGACGAAAGGCAAAAAAATGGGACGAGTGGAAAAAATCCGGAACAAATGATATACTATCTCCCATGTGCCGACTAGAACGGGGGAAACGAATGCACATCGCGCTCACTGACGACAGGCCGGACGCACTGGCAAAGCTGTCGAACGCATTAACCGAATATGCTGACCTTCACGGTCTTCATTTTGAACTGTATCCATATTCCGGCGGAGAAGAACTTCTGGAAGCCCTTCCCGCCCACCGCTTTTCCGTCATTTTCCTGGATGTTTTCATGAACGGAATCTCCGGCATCGAAACCGCCGCGAAAATCCGTGAAACAGACGAGGATGTCTGCCTGATCTTCCTGACCACCAGCAAGGAACACCAGAACGAAGCCATTCACTGGCACGTCTATGACTATATCAATAAGGATGAAGGGCCCGAGGCGGTTTTCCGGGTCATGGACCGGCTGCTTCGCAGGCGTCTGCGGGACGCCTGCCCCACCCTCCGGTTCACTGCCGGCAAAACAGATGTCAGCCTGCCATACAGCGACCTGGTCTGCCTGACAGCGGACCGGAATTACCTGGCCATTCACAGCCGGCAGAAACGGCAGTACCGCGCACGGATGACCCTGTCTTCCGTCTGGTCCCAGCTGGAGCAGGACGGCCGTTTCCTGCAGGTGCTCCGCGGCGTCATCGTCAACATGGATTACATCACCGATATTTCCGACAATACCTGCTGCCTCCAGGGGGATCTCCGGCTTCCCGTCAGTGTCCGGAACCGCACCCGGATTGAGCAGCTCTGGACGGATTACACTTTCTCCAGAATTCGCCGCGAAAGCATGGCGGAAGGAGGAATGTTCCCGTGACCGCTGCCCTGCTCTCCTATCTGATGCTGCTGCCCGCCCAGGTGCTGTGCCTCCTGCCCATGTGCCATCAGCTGAAACCCGGCCGGCGGAAAGCGCTCATCTTCCTGGTAGTACTGGACGCGGTGCTGTTTCCCCTGGCCGCCCTGGTCACCGTCCGCTGCGAACTGGACATCAATTATGTCCTGTTCCCGCTGCTGCTGGTTTTCTTCGCCGTCTATCAGTGGATGATCAGGTGCCCCGTCAGCAAGTCCCTGTCGGTTTTCATGTCTGTCTCGGCCCTGATGGCGATTCTGTGCAACCTCACCTGCGCCATTGAGGCGTCCATTGACCCCTCCTCCGGCGCAAGCGTGCTCACCCTGCGGTCCGCCCTGCTCCAGCTGGGCATCAACGCCGCAGCCGCGGGATTGCTGGCCTTCCCCTTCTATCGTTACGGAAGCCGGCTCATCGATCAGCTGAAACTGCAAAAGATCTGGTATATGACCCTGCCCTTCTCCGCGGTTCTGATCATCTGCAACCTGTTTATCCGTCCCCTGAAATATGAGACTCTGTTTGTAAACAACGTCTTCCGGTCTTTCCTGTTCTCCATTTTTTCCTTCCTCATCCTGTGGAATCTGCTCTGCATCATCTATTACCAGATCGTTATGGGCGTCCTGCATGCCGCCCGGACCCGAGAGAAGATGAGGATACTGGAAATGCAGGAAAGCCAGTTTGAATCCCAGCAGCAGTATATGGAATCCTTCGCCCGCACCCGGCATGACTTCCGCCAGCACATCCGGACCATGAAAAACCTTTTCCATGAGGGAGACTACGAACAGCTGGGCAAATATATTGATGAGTACTATGACTCCCTTCCCGTGCCGGAAACCCGGCGGTACTGTTCCAACACCGCCCTGAACGCTCTGCTGAACTACTACGCCGGCAAGGCAAAGGAAAACGATATTCCGGTTTCCTTCCGCATAGATATTCCTCAGAAGATTTCCGTTTCGGACGTGGACCTGTGCACCATTATCGGAAACATTCTGGAGAACGCCGTCACGGCCTGTCTGGAAATTCCCGCGGAAAAACGCAGCCTGCTCCTTTCCGGCCTGGTGCAGAACAACCGCCTCTACATCGTGGCGACCAACAGCTTCAGCGGCCAGGTCCGGGAACGGAACGGCAAGTACCTGTCCCGCCGCCACAGCGGCAGCGGCATCGGCCTGAAGTCCATCCAGACCTCCGCCGAGAAATACCACGGCAAAGCGGAATTTTCCCACAACGGCCAGGAATTCCACAGCGACGTCATGCTGCTTCTCCAGCCTCAGTAACTATAACATTCGCCGCAGGGCGGCGAATATATCACATCCCGCTTTAGCAAGATATATCACAAATGGCGGCATAATGCCGCCATTTATATCACATGAGCCTGAAGGCAATGCCTTCAGGCTCATATTTCATTTTACATTTCAGGCGTTGGATCTGATAAAGTTGATCAGTCCGCCCGCGAGGATCATGCCCTTCTGTCTCTCGGTCAGCGGCATCTTCACGGCGTAGGTTTCGCCCTTGGTCTCGTTCTTCAGCACCAGGGTCTCCTCGCCCGCCTCGATCTTTTCCCGGACGCCCGGCAGGCTCAGGGTGTCGCCCTGGTCGATCCGGTCGTAGTCCTTCTCATCCGCGAAGGTCAGGGGCAGGATGCCATTGTTGATCAGGTTCGCCTGGTGAATCCGGGCGAAGCTCTTGGCTGCCACGGCGCGGATGCCCAGGTACAGCGGCACCAGTGCGGCGTGTTCGCGGCTGGAGCCCTGGCCGTAGTTGGCGCCGGCCACCAGGATGCCGCCCTTTTCTTCCTTGGCTCTTGCCGGGAAGGTTTCATCCACAGGGGTCAGGCAGAAATCAGCCAGGTGCGGAATGTTGCTGCGGAAGGGCAGCAGCTTCGCGTTGCTGGGCATGATGTGGTCTGTGGTGATGTTGTCTTCCATCTTCAGCAGGACCTTGCCCGTGACCTCGTTCTCCAGGTCGTGTCCCAGCGGGAAGGGCTTGATGTTCGGGCCGCGGACCACGTCCACGGTATCTTCCTGGCCTTCCGCCACCGGCGGGATCACCAGGTTGTCGTTCACTTCAAACTGCTTCGGCTGTTCCACCGTCAGGTCCAGGTCCAGCGTCCGGGGATCCGTCAGCACGCCGGTCAGGGCGGTGACGGCCGCGGTTTCACAGCTGGTCAGGTAGATGCCCGCGGAGGCAGTCCCGCTGCGGGCGTAGAAGTTCCGGTTGTTGGTGCGCACGGAAACCGCGTTGGTCTTCGGGCTCTGGCCCATGCCGATGCAGGGGCCGCAGGCGCTCTCCAGGATCCGGGCGCCGGCGCCCAGCATGTCCGCCAGCGCACCGTTGCGGGCCAGCATGGTCAGCACCTGCTTGGAACCGGGGCCGATGACCAGGCTCACGTCCGGATGCACGGTCTTGCCTTTTAGGATCCGGGCCACGCGCATCATATCCTGATAGCTGGAGTTGGTGCAGCTGCCGATAAACACCTGGTCCACCTTGATGGGCCCGATGTTCTTCACGGTATCCACGTTGTCCGGCATATGGGGCTGGGCCACCAGGGGCTCCAGGGTGTTCAGGTCGATATCGACGATCTCGTCATATTCCGCGTCCGCGTCCGCGCTCAGTTCCCGGAAATCCGCTTCCCGGCCCTGGGCCTTCAGGAAGGCGCGGGTCACTTCGTCACTGGGGAAGACAGAGGTGGTGGCACCCAGTTCCGCGCCCATGTTCGCGATGGTGGCGCGCTCCGGCACTGTCAGGGTTTTCACGCCCTCGCCGATGTATTCCATCACCTTGCCCACGCCGCCCTTTACGGTCAGCCGGCGGAGCACCTCCAGGATGATATCCTTCGCCGCCACGCCGTAGGGCAGGCTGCCGCTCAGGCGGATGCCCACCACCTTCGGGTAGGTCAGGTAGTACGCGCCGCCGCCCATGGCGACCGCCACGTCCAGGCCGCCCGCGCCGATGGCCAGCATGCCGATGCCGCCGCCGGTGGGGGTATGGCTGTCACTGCCCAGCAGGGTCAGTCCCGGGACGCCGAAGCGCTCCAGATGCACCTGGTGGCAGATGCCGTTGCCGGGCTTGGAGCAGAAGATGCCGTGCTTCTTCGTCACGCTCTGGATGTACTGATGGTCATCCGCGTTTTCAAAGCCGGTCTGCAGGGTGTTGTGGTCAATATAGGCTACGCTCTTCATGGTTCTGACCCGGCCGATGCCCATGGCCTCGAACTGCAGGTAAGCCATGGTGCCTGTAGAGTCCTGCGTCAGGGTCTGGTCAATCCGGATGGAGACCTCTTCGCCTGCCGCGGGTTTTCCACTGACAAGATGGGCGTTCAGAATCTTCTGAGTTAAATTCATACCATTCCTCCGAAAAAAATAACCAGTCACGGCACTCTGGGCGGTAACCTGCTGAGCTAATCCGCAACTGTGATGTTGTTCCATTCCATTATCTGCCATAACCGGTGAAAGTCAACGGATTGCGAGCGAAAGAACACAGGAAAAGCAGCCTTGCAAACCCATCCCCTGTTTGCTATAATATTGAAGTTATCGCGCACGTCGCGGCGCGAAAGCCTGAAACGGCTGCAGCCCGTGTGGGAAAACGGTTGTATTCTTCATCACCAAAAGGAGAGTTGGGAGTTATGAAAGGAATCACGTCCAAGGAACTGAGAAATGCCTGGATCCGTTTCTATGAGGAACGGGGACATATCAATATCGGAGCCGTCTCGCTGATCGGTGACGGGACCACCGGCGTCATGTTCAACGTGGCCGGCATGCAGCCCCTGATGCCCTATCTGCTGGGCAAGGAGCATCCGTCCGGAAAGAAGCGCCTGTGCAACGTGCAGGGCTGCGTCCGTACGGTGGATATTGAAAGCGTCGGCGACCCCACTCACTTCACCTTCTTTGAGATGATGGGCAACTGGTCCCTGGGCGATTATTTCAAACAAGAAAAGACCCAGTGGAGCTATGACCTGCTGACCAAGGTTTTCGGCCTGGACAGCAAGGAAATCTGCTCCACCGTGTTTGAAGGCAATGACGCCGCTCCCCGGGATGATGAAACCGCGGACCTGCTGAAGAAGGTCGGCATCCTGCCGGAGCACATCTTCTACCTGCCCAAGAGCGATAACTGGTGGGAGCTGGAAGGCACCACCGGCACTCCCTGCGGTCCCGACAACGAGTGGTTCTACCCCCGTCACAACAAGCCCTGCGGCCCGAACTGCGGACCGGCCTGCGGCTGCGGACGGTATGTCGAGATCGGCAACGACGTGTACATGCAGTACGTCAAGAACGCCGACGGCTATTCTCCCCTGGCGAACAAGAACGTGGATACCGGCTTCGGCCTCGACCGTATGCTGGCCTTCCTGAACGGCGTGACCGACGGCTACAAGACCGACCTGTTCATTCCGGTTATCAAGCACCTGGAAGAAAAGTCCGGCAAGAGCTACGATGATGATCCGGAAGCCCAGAAGGCCATGCGCATCATCGCGGATCACATCCGCACCTCCACCATGCTGATCGGCGATGTGAAGGGCATCCTGCCCTCCAACGTGGGCGCCGGCTACATCCTGCGCCGCCTGCTCCGCCGCGCGATCCGCTACACCCGCCAGCTGGGTCTGGAATCCTCCGTCCTGGCCGAGGTCAGCCGGATCTTCATTGAGCAGATCTACGATGAAGCTTATCCGCTGCTGGTGGAAAAGAAAGACTACATCCTGGACGAAATCATGAAGGAGGCCGCCCGCTTCGAAGCGACCCTGGCCACCGGCATGAAGGAGTTCACCAAGTGCATCACCGGCATCCGCCGCAAGAATGAGTTCATGGCCCAGAAGGATCCGTCCTACAAGCCGGAAACCGAAATCAGCGGCAAGCAGGCTTTCCGTCTCTACGACACCTACGGTTTCCCGCTGGAACTGACCGAAGAACTGGCTGCCGAGGAAGGTCTTACCGTGGACGCCAACGGCTTCGCCGAAGCGTTCAAGGAGCACCAGGCCATCAGTAAGCAGGAAGGCGCCGCCAAGGGCGGTCTGACCGAGCGGAACGAAGAAACCGCCAAGCTGCACACCGCCACCCACCTGCTGCAGGCTGCCCTGCGTAAGGTTCTGGGCGACGAAGTTGCCCAGAAGGGTTCCAACATCACTACCGAACGCCTGCGCTTCGACTTCTCCTTCAGCCGGAAGATGACCCCCGAAGAGATCGCCGAAGTGGAACGCCTGGTCAACGTCGCTATTGACGCTCATGTTCCGGTGGTCATGGAAGAGATGACCGTGCAGGAAGCCAAGGAAAAGGGCGCCATCGGCCTGTTCGAGAGCAAGTACGGCGAGAAGGTCAAGACCTACAAGATGGGCGAGTATTCCTTCGAGATCTGCGGCGGTCCCCACGCTGCCAACACCGGCGACCTGGGCTCCTTCAAGATCCGCAAGGAAGAATCCTCTTCCGCCGGCGTCCGCCGCATCAAGGCCACCATCGCGCCGAAGGCGAAAACTAATTCAGAATTAGTTTGAATGTGCAGCGCAATGGATTATTCATAGCGCAAAGCTGTCATTTCGACCAAGGCCGAAGGCCGCGTGGAGAAATCTCCCCCGCCGCAGCGGATAATTCTGCATTATGCATTATGCATTTGGGCAAAGCCCACTGTCCCTTACTACGTCCGAAGGGGAACGATCCGAGTGGTGACCCAGTGGGTCATTCGCCATAGGCGAAAACGAGGTGAATGAGTCAACCGAAACAAGCAATGCGAAGCGCTCCAAGCGAGCAGTGCATCGATTGAGGTTGCGGACGCATTCATTGACTCAAAGGATGGCGGAGCCATCCCTCCATTCCTTATAAATTGTCATCCTGAGCAGGGCGAAGCTCTGAGGACTGCCAGTGGCAGAAATCTCGTCAGAGCTGAGGTCAACCGAAGCAAGCGAGCTGCCCAGTGGGCAGTCGCGCCGACTGAGGTTGCGGACAAACGAAGTGAGCGCAGTCGAAGGATCTAGTCTTAAGTTTTCAGTACTACCCCCCGGCCGCAGCCGGACAGGAGCCCTATGAATTTCAACACTGATACCGAATGGTCCCGCCTTTCTGAAAAGACTGCTTCTTCCGAGGACATCTTTGACGGCATCGTCCTCCACGTAAAGCGGGACGTCGTCACCCTCTCCAACGGCAGCAGCGCCATCCGGGAAGTGATCCGCCACATCGGCGCGGTCTGCGTGATCCCGATCACCGAGAATAACGAAGTGATCATGGAGCGGCAGTACCGTTATCCGCTGGATAAAGTGATCCTGGAGATCCCCGCCGGCAAGCTGGACGCCCCGGACGAGGACCGGCTCTCCGCCATCAGGCGGGAGCTGCGGGAGGAAACCGGCTACACCGCGGACGAGTGGACGGAGATCGGCGATTTCCATCCCGCCCCCGCCTACAGCGACGAGTACATCACCATGTATATGGCCCGGGGACTGCATAAGGGAACACAGGATCTGGACGAGGACGAATTCCTCGACGTGTACACCATTCCCCTTTCCGAACTGGTGGAGGACGTCATGGCCGGAAAGATCTCCGACGCCAAAACCCAGGTCTGCGTCCTCAAGGCTGCCCGGATCCTGGGACTGTAAAACTTCAGCTGTGCAGGAAAAAAACAGAGCCGTCACTTGTTCCTGTTCTCCGGCTCTGTTATTTTATTGGCATAACAATAAAACTTTTCGACGCTATGGAAAGGAAGACTGCAAAATGAAGATCGGCTGTGTCAAAGAGATCAAGAACAATGAATACCGGGTCGGCCTGACCCCTGACAACGTCCGCGCCTATATCGCCGCGGGACATCATGTGTATATCGAAATGGGTGCCGGCATCGGCTCCGGTTTCACGGACAACGAATATGTGGACGCGGGCGCTTCCCTGATCGACAACGCCGCGGATGTGTGGCACCTGGTGGATATGATGGTCAAGGTCAAGGAGCCGCTGGAATGCGAATATCCCCTCTTCCGGGACGGCCTGATCCTTTACACCTATCTGCACCTGGCTGCCGACAAACAGCAGACCGATGCCCTGCTGAAGGGCAAGGTCAACGCCGTGGCGTATGAAACCCTGCAGGAAAAGGACCGTTCCCTGCCCCTGCTGGCTCCCATGAGCCAGATCGCCGGCCGCCTGTCCATCCAGGAAGGCGCCAAGTACCTGGAAAAGAAGTTCGGCGGTGAAGGCATCCTGCTGGCCGGCGTGCCCGGCACCCCCAAGGCCAACGTGGTCATCCTCGGCGGCGGCACCGTGGGTATGAACGCCTGCAAGATCGCCGTCGGTATGGGCGCCAACGTCACCATCCTGGATATCAGCCTGAAGCGGCTGGAGGAGCTGGACAACATGTTCGGCGCCCACATCCAGACCCTGGTTTCCAACGACAGCAACGTGGAGCGCGTGCTGAAGGACGCGGACCTGGTCATCGGCTCCGTGCTGATCCCCGGCGGTTCCACCCCGAAGCTGTTCAAGCAGAAATACCTGAAGGAAATGAAGGACGGCGCGGTCTTCGTCGATGTAGCCATCGACCAGGGCGGCTGCGGCGAATCCTCTCATGTCACCACCCATGACGATCCGGTTTACAAGCTGGACGGCGTGGTTCACTACTGCGTCGGCAACATGCCCGGCGCCGTACCGCGGACCAGTACTATCGCCCTGACCAACGCCACCGTGAAGTACGGCCTGGAGATCGCTGCCGCCGGCCTGGAAGAAGCCTGCCGGAAGAGCGAAGTGATCCGCTCCGGCGTCAACACCTATGCCGGGAAGCTGACCAACAGGAACGTGGCGGCTGCCCACGGCTATGAATTTACAGAATTGCAGGAACTCATCTGATATATGGAATTTAAAGATCTCGGTTTATCCCCTTCCCTTCTGAAAAACATCCGCGATACCGGTTATGAAACCCCGACCCCCATCCAGCAGGCCACCATCCCGCTGGTCCTGGAGGGAAAGGATGTCTTGGGCTGCGCCCAGACGGGCACCGGCAAAACCGCCGCTTTCGCCCTGCCCATCCTGCAGCGGCTGAAGGAGATTCCCCCGCGGCGGAACAACGCCAAGGTAATCCGCTGCCTGATCCTCTCCCCCACCCGGGAGCTGGCCATGCAGACCTGGGAGAACTTCCAGCTCTACGGCAAGGGCGAAGGCCTGGACAGCGCCGTCATCTTCGGCGGCGTCGGCCAGGGCGGCCAGGTGGAAGCCCTCCACCGGGGCGCGGAAATTGTCATCGCCTGTCCCGGTCGGCTCCTGGACCTGATGGGCCAGGGACTTGTCCGCCTGGACTGGGTGGATATCTTCGTGCTGGATGAAGCTGACCGCATGCTGGATATGGGTTTCATCCACGATGTGCGCAAGATCGTCCGCACCCTGCCGGAGGAGCGACAGACGCTGCTCTTCTCCGCCACCATGCCGCCGGAAGTGGAAAAGCTGGCCCTGGACCTGCTGACCGATCCGGAAAACGTCAAGGTGGACCCGGTCACCTCCACTGTGGACGCCATTGACCAGTGCCTGTATTACGTGGACAAGGTCAACAAAAAGCACCTGCTCGCGCAGCTGCTGGAGGACCCGGAGGTGGAAAGCGCCCTGGTCTTCTCCCGCACCAAGCACGGGGTGGACCGGATTGTCCGGGACCTGAAGCGCAAAGGCATCGAAGCCGCCGGTATTCACGGGGACAAGAGCCAGAATGCCCGCCAGACCGCTCTGAACCTGTTCCGCAGCGGCAAGTGCAGGGTGCTGGTCGCCACAGACATTGCCGCCCGCGGCATAGACGTGGCCGGCCTCAGCCATGTGTTCAACTATGACATGCCCATGGAACCGGAAGCCTATATTCACCGGATCGGCCGTACCGGTCGCGCCGGCAGAACCGGCAAGGCCATCTCCTTCTGCTGCATCGACGAGGTCAAGCAGCTGAACCAGGTGGAAAAGCTCATCGGCAAGCGCCTGTCCCTGAAGGAAAGCGACTGGCCCATGGAAGTCACCACGCCCACTCCGCCGAAGGTCCGGGAACCCCGGCCTGCCAGGCTGGACCGGCAGGGCAACGCGCTGGCGGAGCGCCGCCAGGCCGCTGCCGCGGCGGCAAAACCCGCTGCCAGACCCGCACGTCCCGCTTCTTCCCGTCCCACCGGCAAGGTGACCATCGGCCGCGACGGACAGATTCATTCCCGTCCCGCCGCACGGGGCACCGGAAGGCCGGTCCGCAGAGTCAATCGCCAGAAACGCCGCGGATAATCAATCGCGCACCTGAAATCTTTCAGGTGCGCGATTTAATTCATGATACCGAGGATTCGTTTCTGTTCAGGTTGAAACCAATTTACATATTCGCGCAGCGAATAATTCATATCGGCCAAAGGCCGATAATTCATATTGTGCGATTTATCGCACAATAATTCACATTGGCCGAAGGCCAATATTTCATTACGGAATAAGAATGCCAGGGCAATACACTGGCATTCTTATTCCGTGAATCCCATCACGTCCGCCACCTTCGCGGTTCCGCCCGCGAGGGTGTTTATTTTTTTCTTTCCCTGCTTTTTGCTCATCAGGGCGTAGCTCTGCCCGCCGTCCAGGTTATAGACCCATTCCGCGTTGAAGTTTTCCAGGAAGAACTGCTGCGCCCTGCGCAGGGAAATTCCCTTGTCCCTGGATTTGGTTACCGTGAGGATCAGGTAGTTGTTCCGGTCCAGCCGGCCGATGATGGTCCTGGAGGCCTTCCGGTCCGCAAACTTCCATTCCTCCGGCAGCAGGTCCTCGTTGTTCCGCAGCATCGGACAGCCTACATAGAAAGACCAGGTCTGGCTGGGTTCCGTTGCAAGCACTTCTCCGTTCTCCGCACCGGTATACATCTGCAGCCCGTCCGCGTCCAGCGTCAGGCCGTAATAAGGCACGCCCTCCAGGTTGCGGAAAACCTCCCCGTCCGTCACCGTTAGGGAGCCCAGCGGCGTGTAATAATAATCCTCGCTGGTTCCCGGATAGTTATCCGGAATCTCCGGATACTGGGGACTGACAAACCCGCTGCCGTTGATGGCCAGCACCGCTTCCGGCAGCTTTTTCACGATGTTTCCGGGCCGCTGGATGTCCTCTTTCCATTCCGCCGTGGCTTTCCGGATCTGGCGGGCAGGATCCTGAACCCAGATCCGGGTTAGGTAGCACTTCTCTCCCGCCATAGTAAACCGTTCGATCGCGTATTTCAGGGTCGGTGAATCATACTGCCGGACAATTCTGCCGACAGCGTCTGCCTCAATGTTATCAAAGAACCCTGCCGGTTCCTCTGCTCCGGCTGTGAAAGGAATCAGCAGCAAACACAACAGGAGACAGAATATCCGTTTTTTCATCCGGAATCCCTCCTTCCCGTCGCTCACGCCTGCTCCTGCATATAGCGCTCCGCCAGGCGTACGGACGCCATCGCGTCCTTTCCGTAGCCGTCCGCGCCGATCTCCCGGGCATACTCCTCCGTCAGCACGGCGCCGCCCACCATCACCTTGCACCAGGGGGCCTTTTCATGGACCAGTGCCACGGTTTCCGCCATAGCCGGCACCGTGGTAGTCATCAGCGCGCTCAGGCCGCAGATGGGCGCGTGCAGGCGTTCCACCGCCTCCAGCACCGTTTCCGGCGGCACGTCCTTGCCCAGGTCTGCCACCGTGAACCCGTAGTTCTCCAGCAGCAGCTTCACAATGTTCTTACCGATATCGTGGATATCGCCCTTCACGGTCGCCAGCACCACAGTCCCCTTGGAAGCCTGTGCGTCCCGGTTGCCCGCCATCTTCTTGATTTCCGCCACGGCCGCCTCCGCGGCTTCCGCGCTCATCATCAATTGGGGCAGGAAAATCTTCTTGGTTTCAAAACCCTGGCCCACCTCGTCCAGCGCCGGAATAATCTCTTCCTTCACCAGATCCAGGCTGTCCCGCCCTTCCTCCAGCGCGCTGCGGGTCAGGTTGGCTGCTTCCTTGCAAAGTCCCTTCACCACCGCGCGGCGCAGACCCTTTGCCTCGGTCTCCTTTGCGCCGCCCGCCGCGCCGGCCGCCGGCGTTACCGCCTGCATGGTGGGCAGATCATTGGCATACTGAATATAAGCTGCGCAGTTTTCGTCCCGGCCCGTCAGGGTCCGGAAACTGATCATCGCGCCCATCATCCGCTCATTCAGCGGGTTCATGATTGCGCCGGACAGTCCTCTCTCCAGCGCCAGCGTCAGGAAGACGCTGCCCAGCACTTCCCTCACCGGCAGGCCGAAGGAAACGTTGCTGACGCCCAGCACCGTGCCGCACCCGGTCTTTTCCCGGATCATCTTCAGCGCGTCCAGGGTCACCCTGGCCGCGTTTCCGTCCGTGCTCACCGTCATTGTCAGGGTATCGAACAGGATATCCTTCGGGCGGATCCCGTACTTCGCAGCTTCCTTCAGGATCTTTTCGGCAATGGCCAGCCGGCCTTCCGCCGTACCGGGAATTCCGCCCTCGTCCAGCGTCAGGGCAACCACAGCCCCGCCGTATTTCTTCACCAGCGGGAAGATCGCGTCCATGACCTCCTGCTTGCCGTTCACGGAGTTGATCAGGGCTTTGCCGTTATATACCCGCAGAGCCCGCCGCATCGCCTCCGGATCGGAAGTGTCCAGCTGCAGCGGTAAGTCTGTCACTGCCTGCAGCTCCTGCACCGCCTGTTCCAGCAGGGCCGGTTCGTCCACGCCCGGCGTACCCACGTTCACGTCCAGTACTTCAGCCCCATGCTCTTCCTGCACGATGGCTTCGTTCAGCACATAGGCCATGTCGCCCTCTTCCAGGGCCTTGCGCAGCCTCTTTTTGCCAGTGGGGTTGATCCGCTCGCCGATGATCACCGGATCCTTCCCCAGTTCAACCGTGTGTCCCCGCAAAGCGATAACGGTATGATTCTTCGGCTCGATGGCCGGAGGAATCTTTCCTTCCGCGGCTTTCTTCACAGTGCGGATAAAGTCCGGCGTTGTACCGCAGCAGCCGCCGATGATCCGCAGGCCCTTTTCGATCAGCGGGACGATATCAGCAGAGAATTCTTCCGACCCCACGTTATAGACTGTCTTTCCGTTCTGCTCCTGGGGCAGGCCGGCGTTGGGCTTCATCAGCACCGGAACGGACGCCGCCGCCAGGTACCGCTCCACAATCGGCGCCAGTGCGTCCGGTCCCAGGGAGCAGTTAACGCCCACCGCGTCCGCACCCAGGCCTTCCAGCATGGCCACCACCGATTCCGGCGTGCCGCCGGTCATCAGCTTGCCGTCCGCGCCGTACGCACAGGAAACCAGCACCGGCAGTTCACTGTTTTCCTTGGCTGCCAGCAGGGCTGCCCGGGCTTCCGCGCTGTCGTTCATGGTTTCAATGAACACGCAGTCCGCTCCATACTTTACGCCGAAGCGTACCACTTCCGCAAAGCCCTGCACCGCTTCCTCAAAATCCAGGTTCCCCAGCGGCTTCAGCAGTTTCCCGCAGGGGCCGAGGTCCAGGGCGATGAAACGTTCCTTTCCGTCGCTTATGGCCTTCCGGGCTTTATCCGCGCAGTCAATGGCCATCCGGATCATTTCCCCGCACTCTTCCACGCTGTAGCGCAGCGGATGCACCCCGAAGGTGTTGGTCAGCACCATATCGCTGCCCGCTTCATAATAGCTCCGCTGGATCTCGGTGATCACGTCCGGATGGGTCATGCCCCACTTTTCCGGCGCCTCGCCCGGTTTCAGGCCTCTTGCCTGCAGCAGCGTACCCATACCCCCGTCCAGGAAGAACGGGCCCTTTTGCAGCAATTCCTTCAGTTTCATTCAGGCTTTCTCTCTTTCATTCCGATGATTGCCGTCACGCTCTTGCTCGGCGTCATCAGCAGGCTGTCCGTCAGGGTAATTCCCACCGTCCGCCCACAGTCCAGGGCAGTCATAACATCTTTCTGCATTTCCAGCGGCAGATCCCCGTATCCCGGGGAAAACCGGTCCGTCAGCTGTTTGTCCGGAAACTGTTCCGCCAGCTGAGCGCAGAGCCGGTCGCAGCCGCCTTCCACCTGCTGTGCCCCGATGGCGTGCATCAGCAGCGCCTTCGCCGGGGAGGACAGCTTCGCCCGCGCGATGCGGCGGTCCATTTCCGCCCCCGCCGTACAGGCAAACAGAATAATCTCGTCGCAGCCCTCCAGGTGCTCTCTCAGTTCCCGGGAGTTTGTCCGGGCAAAACCCAGGTCCAGTTCCTCCCCGTCCCGCTTCAGGGGATACCGGCACCAGACCGCCCGGCACTGCACCGCGCCCTTCGCCGCTTCCAGGCTTTCCTTCAGCGGCAGCTCCTCGGGAGCCGGCGCGAAGGAGGGCAGCATTGCGTAACGCAGGATTTCTTTCTCGTCAAAGGGGATTTCCCCCAGTTCGGCCAGCCGCAGTCCTTCCTTCATCAGAAGGTCCTCCCCAGCATGCCGGACAGGTGATCCTGGATTGCCGCCGCTACGTCCGGTTTGTTCATGGTGTATACGTGCACATGCCGGATTCCGTTAGCAAACAGGTCGATAATCTGGTCGCAGGCATAGATGATGCCGGCCCGCTGCATTGCTTCGGGCGAGGAACCGAATTTATCCACCAGGCTGGTGAACCGCCGGGGCATGAAGCTGCCGGACAGCTTCAGGGCGCGCTTGACCTGGTTCGCTTTGGTAATTGGCATAATGCCCGGCACTACCGGCACGGTGACGCCCACCTCCCGCAGCTTGTACAGGAAATTATACAAAAGGTTATTGTCAAAGAACATCTGGGTGGTCAGGAAGTCCGCGCCCGCCTCCACCTTTTCCTTCAGGTAGCGCAGATCCTCCGCCTGCACGCTGCTTTCAGGATGCACTTCCGGATAGCAGGCCGCGCCGATGCAGAAGTCTCCCGCCTTCCGGATTTCCCGGATCAGGTCGGAAGCATGCGGGAAGGGACTGTTCTTCATATCCTCCGGCGTCATGCCTTCCGGCAGGTCGCCCCGCAGCGCCATAATGTTCCGGATGCCCGCGTCCTTCAGGGTCTTCAGGTAGGCGCTGATGTCCTCCCGGCCCGCTCCAACGCAGGTCAGGTGAGCCAGGGTCTCCACCCCGTCCGTGTTCTGTAGCGTCCGTGCGATTTCCAGGGTGTATTTTCCGCCCTTGCCACCCGCGCCGTAAGTTACGGAAATAAAGGAGGGCTTCAGCGCCGCGATCTCTTCCGTCGCCTTCAGCACTTCCTCAAAGGTCGCGTCCGTCTTCGGCGGAAACACCTCAAAGGAAAGCGTCAGATCCGTGCTCCGGATCGTGTCCAGTATCCTCATCGTTCAGCGTCCTCTCGTAATCTTCAATTCAGAATTCAGAATTAACATGATCAAAATGCAATGGATTATTCGCCGCCTCCACACTGTCATTTCGACCAAAGAAACCGGTAGGATTCTGCGTGGAGAAATCTCCCAGCCCGTCCACGTTCGGGAACCCAATCGGAACTACACCGTTTTCAAAATGACAGGCGGAAACACTATATCATTCTGCATTATGCATTATGCATTGTGCATTTGGCATCGCTTTGCGATGCCACTACCATTGCTATTCTATTATACATTGTGAAATGCCGGTACACAATTCTCCGGAAGCCCGCATCCTGTCTTTCTCTCGTTCCTTCTGCACTCATAGAAATACCGCCGGAGTATTCACTCCGGCGGTATTTGCCAGTTGTTTCAATGTCTCAGTCCCACAGATCAACGCTGCCGATTTCATCGCCGCGGACCCAGTGGGCCTTGTTCTGGTCCACGCGGACGTACACCTTGTCCACCTTGCCGACCTTCTTCAGGATCTCTTCGGGGGTGATGATTCCGCCCAGGGGAGACTGGATGATCACTTCAGGGGTCTTGGCGGCCTTCTTGGCGGGCGCGGCTTTCTTCGCGGGAGCGGCTTTCTTGGCCGGAGCTTTCTTGGCGGGAGCAGCAGCCTTCACAGCCTTTTCCGCAGCTTTCACAGCGGTCTTGGCGGCCTTCACGGCAGCCTTGGGAGCGGCCTTTGCCGCGGCTTTCTTCACGGTCTTCTTTTCAGCTTCTGTCTTGACAGTTTCTTTCTTGACGGTTTCTTTCTTCGCAGGCATGAACGTCCCTTCCTTTCCTTTTGTTGTCTGTATCATATCATACAGTTGCGATGGTGACAACAGCGGACTCGCAAAGCGATGCCAAATTAACAATTAACAATTAATCCCCTGTCCGGAACTTGCTCAAGATGACAACGTGCACGCTATGGATTATTCCATACGCCCACATTGCTGATAATTCTGAATTCTGAATTATGAATTATGAATTGCTTCTGTACCACGCATAGTACTTTACATCTTTCAGGTTGATCAGGCTCAGCACATATCCTCCATCGTTCATTTCAAACCAGTCATAGTCCGTTTTCTGCACATGCCCGTGCGCCGGCGCTTCCTCCCACGGCACGCCGAGGATGGACACAGCCACGCCGCCGTCTGTCGTCAGGCACTGACCGTACTTTTCCGGATTCTCCTCAATCACCTTCTGAAACCGCTCCCCGTAGAAGGGACTCAGTCCGCAGTGGATCACCAGCGGATAGTCCAGCCAGGCAGCCAGCGCCGGCTCCTGCTCCGCGGTATAGCCAAACTCCTTCAGGGTACCGATGTACATCATCACATGACGGGATTTGGTTTTCTCATGCTTGATCACCAGCAGGTCGCCAATCCGCAGGGTATCCTTCAGCTGCTCATAGGGCGGCGCTTCGTGTCCCTTGCGCGAATCATACACGTGATACTGTTTCTGTTCCCACTGCGTCATGATGTCCGACAGGCTGGGATGTGCCTCCAGGCCGCAGGCCTTGTACACATGCCGTGTAAACCCGGTGCAGTCCAGGCCGTAAAGGTATTTCTTCCCCTTCTGGAAATAGCCGGAGCCCTTTTCACACAGCTTCACAAAGTAATCCGGATAAGCCATGTAAAACCAGCCGTTTCCCTTCGCGCCGCTCAGGCCGCCGTAAAAATACGGCACGCCGTAGGGAAACAGCGGCTCAATCTTTCTACCCGTCTGTTCCTCATACCGCCGGACAAAAGGATTTCCGTCCTCCAGCAGCTCAAAGGCTGCCTCGATCAGATCGGAGGGTTCCCGTTGCGCCCGGCCCGTTCCGCAGGGCAGCAGCATCACTGCCGCCAGCAGCGCCGCAGCAGTCCGCAGGATCCATCCGGTTCTCCCTTTCATGCGGGACATCCTCCTTCTGTTTTTGTTCTAAAAGAGTATATCACGAATAATTTCTGTATACAAAATCCCATCGCTTTTGTATAATAACCCTACATGTTTCAGGGTAATTCCCGGAGGTGAAACGGTTATGGTATATAACACAATTCTGGAAGCGGTGGGCAATACGCCCATGGTCCGACTGAACCGGATGCCGGAGGAAGGCAGTGCGGAAATCCTGGTCAAGGTGGAAGCGCTGAACGTTGGCGGATCCATTAAGACGCGCACCGCGCTGAATATGATTGAGCAGGCGGAAAAGGAAGGCAAACTCTCCCCGGACAGCATCATCGTGGAACCCACCAGCGGCAACCAGGGCATCGGCCTGGCGCTGGTCGGCGCAGTCAAGGGCTACCGGACGATCATCATCATGCCGGACTCCGTGAGCGAAGAGCGCCGCAAGCTTATCCGCCATTACGGAGCGGAAGTCAAGCTGATCCATGACGCCGGGGACATCGGCAAGTGCATGGAGGAATGCCTCAACTGCGCCATGGAGATGAAGGCAAAGAACCCGAAGGTCTTCGTTCCCCAGCAATTCGAAAACCCCAACAACACCCTGGCCCATAAAAAGCACACCGCGCTGGAAATCATGGCCCAGGTGGCCGGCCCGATCCACGGCTACTGCAGCGGTATCGGCACCGGCGGCACCCTCACCGGTATCGGCGAGGTGCTCAAGGCCCAGTATCCGGATCTCGAGATCTGGGCAGTGGAACCGGAAAACGCCGCCATCCTCGCCGGAGGCACCATCGGCACCCACATCCAGATGGGCATCGGCGACGGCATCATCCCGGATATCCTGAACCGGGAAATCTATGACGATATCTACGTGGTTACGGACGCGGAAGCCCTGGAAACCGCCCGCCGCCTGGCCAAGGAAGAAGGCCTGGTCTGCGGCATCTCCAGCGGCACCAACGTGGCCGCCGCCCTGAAGCTGGCCAAGAAGCTCGGACCCGGCAAAACCGTGGTCACCGTGCTTCCCGACACCGCCGAGCGCTATTATTCCACGCCCCTCTTCGGCGTGTAAGCAGTCCATCTGAAATCCCGCCTTCCATTCCGGAAGGCGGGATTTTTTCATTCGTTTTTCTCAGACTGTTCAGCCGTTTACCATTCCCGCAGCGCCTTTTGCAGCCTGCGATCAATATCTTTCCGGGTTTCCCTGCATTCCTTCGGGTATTCTCTCCCGGCCCTGAACATGTATTTCACCAGCAGGCTGGAGCCGACAGGCAGCATACTTTTCAGCAGGGACTCCGGGAATACAAAGTGGGTGCCGTGTTCGTAGAGCAAGGATTCCCATACGCACTCATGCGGAAGGCTGTTCAGCCTTTCCTCCATGCGTCGGATATACTTGCAGGTATCCCACAGCACATCGTCTTCCGCGCCGATAAAGAGAATCCGTCCCCGTATCCGTTCCACTTTGATCTTTTCTTCCTCCTGCACCGGATGAAGCCGCTCCGACTCGTCAAACATCGGCCGGGAAGCGATTTTGTCCCCGCCGGCCTTTGAAGCTTCCTGGATTTTCAGCCAATACTCAGGATGCCGATACGCGAAGGGAAGATACGGAAGCGGTTTTCCCTGCCAGCTGACAGTGGACTCATGATCCCCCGGTCTCTCCTCCATACCGTCCTTTCCGTCTCGGTAAAACCCTTCCATCACAAAATCAGAGGGCGACATCGCAATGGTCAGGGTGATCTCCGGATAATAGGACGCGGCAATCAGGGCCAGCATCCCGGTCGTGGAAGCTCCGGCGATGCCGATCTTTTCGATTCCTTTTCCCTTCAGGAATTCAATGGCTTTCCCAAACCGTTCCAGCGGATAATTATGGTGACCATAATCCTTCTTTCCCGCGGACATTGTCAGCGCGTGGCATCCATTCCGGATCATCCATCCGGCACCGCGTTTGGCCATATAATCCGCCGCGGAATCCCCCAGCATCAGGATCACCGCTTTTTTGCTGTCTGCAGGGCCGCCATAATACGCGCCGATAAACCCGTCTTTTTCTGCTGTAAACACCTGCATCTTATTTCACCACCCACGTCATGATTCCGGCCAATACTGCGCACAGCACCGCATAGCCCACCGTCCCCGCCAGCCATTTCCCGATCTTATCCTGACGGTTGATATACGGCTTCATCTCTTCCGTTCCCGGAATATCCCAGGCCTTTGTGTGGCAGACCCAGTATTCGTCAATCAGCAGCCTGTCAATAACATTGACGATGGACAGGATAGCAAACATCTGCCAGAAGCCCGGCCAGAAGCCCCTCGCGCCGTTAACGGCGTAGGCGCACACAAGAACATAGAGGAAATAGGTCGATAATCCGAGGATTTTGAATACAGCCTGGTTTTTCTTTATCTTTTCTTCCGTAATCAGGCCGCTGCGGACGCTTTTCTCCTGCACATCCTTATGATACAGGAACACCATGTTCACAGCGCCGTTGCGGATACCGACGGCGCAGTAAAGATACAGCAGCAGGCCCAGGATCAGACCTTCGATCAGGATTTTCAGGAACATATTCTTTTACACCTTTCTCAGATAGAAATCGCAGCAGGCAGCTCCTTTGCCGATGGTGCCTTTGCGTTCAAACTTCAGCCCCGGCAGGTTACCGTATATCCGTTCGTCGTTCTCGCAGAAGATCTTCGTCAGTTCCGGACAGCCCAGTTCTGTTAAATACCGGTTATAAGGGCAGGAGGTTACGTCCATGCGGTACGCCCCTTTTTCCTTCGGATAAAATACATTCGAAAACCCGCTGTTCGATCCGAAGATTTTCTTAGTCATGGGATCCCAGAATTTCACAAACAGGCTCCGCATGCCCGGGATTTTCATCATCCTGATCAGGCTCTTCGCGGTTCCGGCGCAGCCCTTCACGGCTGCGTCCTCAACAACCGCATAGGCTTCCTGTTCACCAAGCTCCTCTTTCACGGTCAGGTATACAGCCGCCGCAGGAAAGATCCGGCTGTCCGTATGAATGCGTACGCCCTTTGGGCGCGAACCATGCTCATCCAGGATGCGCTCCAGCTGTTCCGTCGCCTTCTTCCACAGTTCATCGCTCTTTCCGGTCCGTCGGTCCAGTTCTGCTTTCATCAGGCCTTTCTTTTCCATGATCTGTTCTGCCGCTGTCATACTCCGTCACCTTTCCTTGCCTTCTGTCTGCCATGTATTAGTTATAACTATCATTGACATGTGTATTATATACCAAACAGCCCGAAAAGCAATGCTGAAATATCCGAATCCACATCTAACCCGGCAGGGCATATCAAAAGGCGGCAGGAGTAACCCTGTCGCCTTGTATCCCTTTCCGGCAGGCTTGCCGGAAATCCCTGTCAATCCAGAATCCGGCCATCCCTGGATATCGTAATTACTTGCCAGGGAATAAACTTCCCGCTGCTTTTCAGCGCCGTTTCCGCCGCCCTCTGCAGGCCTCCGCAGCAGGGTACCTCCATCCGGACAATGGTTACGCTTTTGATTTCATTATCCCGGATGATGGCAGTCAGTTTTTCGCTGTAATCCACATCGTCCAGCTTGGGACAACCGATGACGGTGATCTTTCCCCGCATAAATTCCTCATGCATGTTGGCGTAGGCGTAAGCGGTACAGTCGGCAGCGATCAGCAGCTTTGCCCCCTGGAAGAACGGAGCCTGCGCGGGCACCAGCTTAATCTGGCAAGGCCATTGATTCAGCCGGGAAACCGGACGGAAATCCCGGGCAGCGGGTTCTTCATCCTCCGGTCGGTTAAACTGCATCATCCTGGAGCCGGGACAGCCGCCTGCCGGCTGTTCTCCCCCGGCTGCCAGATGCGCCATCATTGCCTCCCTGCGTTTTGCTTCATCCTCGATTTTCATAATTTCTTCCACACCCATCGGTTTTTCTTTCTGTTTTGCGGCTTTTACGGCCGCCTCATCATATTCCGGCGCTTCCCGGTTCTCAAAGGAGATGGCCCCCGTCGGGCAGCCGGGAAGACAATCACCGAAGCCGTCGCAGAAGTTCTCCCGTACCAGCTTTGCCTTCCCGTTCACCATTTCAATAGCGCCTTCATGGCACGCCCTTGCGCAAAGCCCGCAGCCATTGCATTTTCCCTCATCTATCCGGATAATCTGCCTGATCATCTTCATTGCTCCCTTCTTGTTTTCACAGGCACAGTATAGTATGATCAAAGAGAAAAATATGTGGTTATAACCACATTTTGACCTTTTATCCGGAGGGACTCCCAATGTTATCTGAACCGTTAATCCGCAGCGCAGTTATTTTTCATGGCATGACTCAGGCTGAAACAGACGAAGCGCTCCGCTGCCTTTGTGCTGAAGAGCGGAAATACCGGAAAGGGCAGGTCATCCTGCAGGCCGGAAACACCACCTCCAGGATGGGGCTTGTTCTGGAAGGAAGCGTCACCATTGAAAGCAATGACCTTTGGGGCAACCGCACCATTCTGAGCCACATAGGCCCCGGTGAATTCTTTGCCGAGACATATGCCTTCCTGCGGACAGAACCTATGCTGGTTGATGTTTCAGCCAACGAAGAAAGCCGGATCCTTTTCCTGGATCTTGCCGTTCCGGACGATTCCGCCCGGAGCGCATGGCAGGCGCTGCTGATCCGGAACCTGCTGATAATCTCATCACGGAAAAACCTTCACCTTTCCGGTCGCAGTTTTCACACTTCGTCCAGGAGTATTCGCGGCAGGGTCATGTCCTACCTCAACACACTGTCGCTTCAAAAAAAGAGCGTTTCCTTCGATATCCCCTTTGACCGCCAGCAGCTTGCCGACTATCTGAATGTGGAAAGAAGCGCCCTGTCCAAGGAACTGGGAAAGATGCAGAAGGAAGGCCTGATCTCCACCAGGAAAAAACATTTTATCCTTCTGGAACAGCAGGAATAACAAAGCGGGCCGGGATAAATTCCCGGTCCGCTTTGTCGCTTGTCGCTTATACGAAGTTTCAGTCCAATCTTTCCGCGCCGGTCCGGCTTTCCCGAAATGCTTTTCAGCAGTTTCACAGAAAACCATGCCCGGAAATCCGTCACAACGGTCAGCGCCGCCATGCCGAGATCAATCAGCCGGTTATTTCCGGAAGGCGGCAGGCACCGGTTTGGCGGCCTCCTGCACTTCTTTTTCCCGGCGGGAAGCAACCTCATCCGGCATTTTCCGGATATCCCCGGCCCTGGTCAGGGCCCACTTGGTCAGACTCGGGCCCACCAGCTCATAGACCAGCACGGAGAAAAGCACAATATTCCGGACCAGCGTACCCTCCGTGCCGCCCAGCACCCGGTAGGCTGTGGCGCACATGCCCAGGGCCACGCCGGCCTGGGGCAGCAGAGTGATGCCCAGGTATTTCCGGACCGGTTCGGGACTGTGAACCATGGAGGAGGACAGGCCGGCGCCCAGGTATTTGCCCAGGGACCGGGCAACGATATAGACCACGCCGACCAGGAGCACGGCGGGATCGCCGAAAACCTCAAACTTCAGCGCCGCGCCGCTGAGCACAAAGAACAGGGTCACGGCCGGGCCGGACCAGCGGTCCGCCTGCAGCATCAGATCCTCGCTGAGGGGGCAGAAATTGCAGAAAATGGTGCCCAGCATCATGCAGACCAGCAAGGAGGAAAACCCGAAGGTAAAAGGACCCACCGGGATCTTCAGCTGGCTGACGGCAACCGTCAGGATCACGCTGCCGACAATGAGGGCGTTCCTGTTCCGGTGGGAATGGAAGAACCGCTCCAGCCAGGTCAGTGCCAGGCCCACCAGTCCGCCGAAGGCAAGGGACAGAAGGACCTCCATAAGCGGCTCCAGGATCAGAGCTGCCAGGTTGGTATCCCCGTCTTTCAGGGACTGGGCAATGCCGAAGGAAATGGCGAAGATCACCAGGCCAACCGCGTCGTCCAGGGCAACCACCGGCAGCAGCACGTCCGTCACCGGCCCCTTGGCCTTGTACTGGCGGACCACCATCAGGGTGGCAGCCGGGGCGGTAGCCGCCGCGATCGCGCCCAGGGTCACAGCCACGGGCATAGGCAGCAGGTCCGGCATGATAAAGTGCAGGGCAATCAGCGCCGCGTCCACGCACAGGGTAGCGAAGCAGGCCTGGATAATACCGATCACCGTCGCCTGCTTCCCGGTCTGTTTCAGGGCGGAAAGACGGAACTCATGGCCGATGGCAAAGGCAATGAAGCCGAGGGCCACATCCGAGATCATCGAAAGGGAATCCACCTGCTCAAAGGTGTTGAAACCCAGGCATGGAACCCCCAGCCGTCCCAGGACGCAGGGGCCGATCAGCACGCCAGTTACCAGGTAGGCAGTGACGTCCGGCAGATGAAACTTATCAAACAGACGAGTCATCAATAGTCCGGAGAACAGGGCAACCGCAATCAGCAGAAGCGTTTGCATAAGTATTGATCGCATCCTTTCATATGAAAAGGCCCACCATGTATCCATGATGAGCCGTGACGCCGTTCTGTCTGATCCAGCGATCTGCCGCCCATCCGTTGGTGATGTCTCCTCGAGCACAGGGACGGTAATTGGTTGGATCGCTGTTCCTTTGTTCGGCACTTATTATATTCCCGAAAACGGGACTGTCAAGGGAATGAATTGCGTTAGAATCATAGAAATGTGCAAAAAATGTAAATACATTTTTGCGCCTGCAGGCGTTGAAGCATAACGCATCCAGCCTGCAGAAGGCCGGAGTGCAGAGAAATAACGGGTGCTATTTCTCCGCATCCGGCCTTTTTTCTGTCTTTGCGGTGGATTAGGATGTGAGCATCGGGAGGCACTTCTCCCCAAGGAGGATAACGAAGATGGAATTCTTTGCCGTCATTATCGGGATTGGTATAGGGTATGCCCTGTACCGGAAAAACCGCGCAAACCGCGAAGAAGACTATGACGATGATTATGAGGAAGAGGCCCGGTTCGAGCCCCGGGAACCCGTATACCCGACCCGGAACCTTTCTTATGAAGAGTCCCGGAACACAGATCCCAACGCGGCGATCCGGGAAATTGACGAGGCGATCCGCGCCGGCGAGCGGGCCCTGGACAGCCTGCGGGAAGCCAAGAATCAGCTGAACTCCGCCCGGAACTGGGGCATCTACGACATGATCGGCGGCGGCCTGATCTCCAGCATGATCAAGCACAGCAAAATCGACCAGGCCAATGAGTGGATGGACCAGGCAAACCGGGACCTGCGCTGTTTCGCGAAGGAGCTGCGGGATGTGGACGGCGAGGACCTGCAGATCGATACCGGATCCCTGGTCACCATGCTGGATATCTTCTGCGACAACTTCTTCAGTGATCTGCTGGTACAGCAGAAAATCAACGACGGCCGTGCCCGGATTGACGCCCTGTCCGAAAGGATTGAAGACGTCCTGTACACACTGAAGCAAAGAGCCAATGGCATTGCACGGCAATACCAAATGCAGAATTAAGAATGCTGCGATCGTCGCTGTTCCGATAACTATTCGAGAAGACCTGCCCTGACATATCTTCCCGAAAAACCAATGAAAGATTCGTCGGCATCTGGTTTCTCTTCCGGCTTCCGGCCGGAGGAAGATCAGCTGTCTTCGTATAGCCGTTTTCCCGCATCCGGGAAAACGGAAAAACAAAACGGAGGAAGAAAGATGAAACGAATACTGTCCCTGTTCCTTGTGCTGGCGCTGGCAGTCAGCACGCTGCCCGCCCTGGCGGAACCGGCTCCGGCAGACGCTGCCGAAGCGGCCGGCCTGCCCGCCGTGGGCGATGTGGTCGAAGGTTTCGAAGCGAAAGAAATTCGTCCCTTTGACATGATCGGCGCGACCATGGTGTCCTTTGAGCATCAGAAGACAGGTGCGAAGCTTCTTTACATTGCCAATGAAGATACCAACCGCGCCTTCCAGCTGACCTTCCTGACCCGGCCGATCGACAACACCGGCCTGCCCCATGTGTTTGAACACAGTACCCTGTCGGGCTCGGAGAAGTATCCCAGCAAATCCCTGTTTTTCAACCTTCTTTATCAGTCCTATACCACCTTCGTGAACGCCTATACCGCCGACTATATGACCAGTTATCCGGTGGGTTCCCTTTCCGAAGCGCAGCTGCTTGCCATGGCGGATCTGTATACAGACTCCTGCCTGCATCCGATGATCATGACGGATGAAAGCATCTACCGTACGGAAGCCTGGCGGTATGAAATGGCGGATATGGACAGTCCCCTGACGCTGAATGGTACCGTGTACAGCGAAATGACCGGTGCCCTTACGCTGCAGAGAAGCGCCACTGACAACGCGAGAACTGCCACCTTCCCCGGTTCCGTGGCGGCTTATAACTCCGGCGGCATTCCCCGGTACATTCCGGACATGACCTGGGATGCCCTGAAAGAATACCACAACCGGTTCTATCATCCGTCCAACTGCCTTGCTTTCCTGTACGGCTCTTTTGAGGATTACACCGCTTTCCTGAAGCTGCTGAATGAAGCCTTCGCTCCCTATGAAAAGCAGGACTTCTCCTTCATCGACAGCGGCTATACCCGGATCACGGAGCCCGTGGTCACCAGCGTTCCCTACGCGGTGGCGGAAGGCACGGATACCACCAATCAGTCCACCGTCAATTACTATATCCTCTGCCCCGGCCTGAGGGAAAACAAGGAAGAGCAGCGGATCGTGGATCACGCGGATCTCATGCTGACCACCACTGGTTCTCCCCTGATGGAAAACCTGAAAAAGGCCTTCCCTGCCGGAAGCTTCACCTGCTCCCGTGAACCCGCCGGACCCGATGACGCGGTGCTTTTTACGGCAAACAACGTCAACAAGGATGACGCGGAAACATTCCGGAAGATCGTCAACGACTCCCTGAAGCAGATTGTGCAGGACGGTTTTGATCCTGTTCAGGTGGACGCGACCGCGACCCGCCAGCTGCTGACCGGTAAGCTGATCATGGAAGGCGGCAGCCCGATCCAGGGCGTTGTCGGTGAAATCTGCGACAGCTATGCCCAGACCGGCAATCCCTTTGAATACTGCGAAAAGATGGAAGCCCAGGCCCATATCCAGGAGGAAAACGACAAGGGCCTCCTCACTGCCGCTATTGAAAAATGGCTGGCGGATCCGGCACTGTATACCCTGACCACCACCTATCCCGAACCCGGCCTGAAGGAAAAGCAGGACGCTGCCCTGGCCGAAAAGCTGGCGGAGATCAAAGCCGGCATGACGGAAGAGGAAAAGCAGGCCATCATCGACGCCACCAACACGAAACCCGCAGAGGAAGACACCTCTGAAATGGTCGCCTCCCTGACGGCTGTCACCGTGGCTGACCTTCCCGAAGAAGTCCGCGAAATCCGGTATACGGATGAAACCGGCGCCGACGGCGTCCGCCGGATGAACATGACCGCCAACGTGGACGAAGTCGGACTGATCGACCTGTTCCTGGACGCCCGCGGGCTCTCCCAGGAAGACCTGCAGTATGCGCGTCTTTTCTCCCAGCTGCTGGGTCAGCTGGACACCGACGCCCATACTAAGGAAGAGCTGGCCCTGCTCATGGGCCGTTATCTGACGGGCGGAAGCTACAAAATCATGTCTTTCGATACGGCTGACAGGAACGACGTTACCGCTTACCTGGCTGCCGAGTGGATTGCCCTGGACAAGGACCTGGCCGCCGGCTATGACCTGGTGAAGGAAACCCTGTTCCATACGCAGTTCACGGACATCCCGGCGCTTACCGAAAAGATTTCAGCCCTGAAGTCCAGCGTCCGCAGCACCATTTCCGCTGCTCCCTTTATGGTGGTTACCACCCGCCAGGCGGGGATTGACGATCCCCAGTCCAGGCTGCAGGACTACCTGAACTACACCCCCTATTATGCCTTCCTGGAAAGCGTGGAGCAGCAGATGGCAGCAGAACCGGAAGCGGTTGTCGCCCGCCTGCAGGCGGTCCAGTCTTTCCTGGCCAACCGCGGCGGAGCCATGGCCATCTATGCCGGCAATGAGGACTCCATCGCGCTCAACGCGCCCCTGGCGGATGCTTTCTTCGCGGATCTCCCCGATGAAAAGCGGGAGTATCCCGCCTATAACCTGCCGGCAGCCGACAGGAAGGAAGGTCTTTCCGTGGACGGCAACATCCAGTACAACTGCCTGACCGCTTCCTTCCGGGAGCTCGGCATTGAACCGGATTATGCCTTTGACGTCATCGGTTCGGTCATCTCCGACCAGGTGCTGATTCCCATCCTGCGTGACCAGCTGGGCGCCTACAGCGTCTCCTGCGGCACGAACAGCGACATCGGCCTGATGATCTACTCCTATCGGGATCCCAACGTAAAGGCCACCTTTGACCTGTATGACTCCATCCCGGAAAAGCTGGCCTCCATGGAACTGACCCAGGACCAGATCAACGGCTATATCATGCGCCAGTATTCCTCCATCGCGACGCCTGCCGGCGAACTGATGGAAGCCATCTATAAGCTCAACGCGGTCCTGCAGGGACGTCCCGAAGACGAAACGCTGCAGAAGATGCGCGCCTATAAGAGCGTAACGCCTGAAACCGTGAAGAATGCGGCGGCAGCTTATGCCCTGCTGGCGGAAAAAGGCGCCCGCGGCACTGCCGGCCCCATCGGTGCCCTGCAGGCCAACAGCGATCTGTATGACGCGATCCTGAATCCCTTCCATACGGATGACCTGTCCAAGGTTTCCTTCTCCGACGTAGCGGAAGACAGCGAATATCATGACGCCGTCTATACCGCCTTTGCAGCCGGCCTGATGCAGCCGAAGGAAGAAGGCCTCTTCGCGCCGGATGAACCCGCCACCGCGGGTGATTTCCTCGGCGGACTGTATATGCTGATCGGCGGCGGAGCCAATGATCCGGAAGCCTGCAAGGCAGCCCTGAGCGCCAACGGCCTGATCCCCGCGGATCTGGATCTGAACACTGAACTGACGGAAGGCCTCCTCGGAACCGTCCTGACCGCCCTGGGCGTCCCCGGCAACTCCGGAGCACCCGATACAACCGTCACCCGTGCCGAACTGGCCGCGCTGTTCGCCCAGCTCACCGGCAAATAAGATAACCCAGGTATACCCAGGGACTGCCCGCATGAGCAGTCCCTTTTACATTTCCCTCACCGCCACGGCCTATATATCCCAGCATCCCACACGCCCTGCGGGAATGTGACTGCGGGGACAGCACCAAATGTAACGCGCAGTGTGACATTTGGTCTGTCCCCTCTGTCTCGTTCCCGCTCTCCGTAGCCTCCAGGTGTCATCCTGAACAAAGTGAAGGATCTCCCCGCCCGCAGGCATTCGGGAACGTAACAGGAACATCGCTGCATCTGGCACACTGATGCCGAATTCCGAACAAAAAGACGGTGCTGCATGGTGCAGCACCGCAAGAAAGGGATGGGTGTAAACATCTATATTCAAAACATCACTGCCGGTTTCCCGGCGGGATGATGTTCGTCGTTGGCGGGAGCCGGCCGCGTCTCCCTTTGACAATGACATCATAAACCGCCAACCTTATCTGTAGCTTATGAGTATGTGAATAATATATGAATTGTGAGTGTGCGCTTTGGAAACCTGGCGGGGCAATTCATGCCGCGTTTTGCGGCAATTGGCGGCAACCTGCGGCAATCCGCCGCTTTATCCTATATATATAATATATAATAATACTATATAAAAGATATTATAATTATACTGTACAGAGCAAGGTACCTTTTCAACCCTGCGGCAAACTGCTGCAGGCACAGAGTGCTCACCGGAAAGACCCGCCGGGGTACAGAAACAGCAAATCAATTTTATGATTCTTCAAACATCTCTGCTGCCTTCTTCAGATTATCCGTGATCGGGATATGCTGAGGACAGGCCTTTTCACACTGCCTGCAGGTGATACAGTCAGAGGCTTTGTGTCCGGGCTGGGCGGCGGCGTTATAGGCTTCCCTGGCTTCCTGCATCTGTCCGTTGCCCAGCTGTTTATTCATGGCGGCAAAGATATCGGGAATCAGAATGTCCTTTGGGCAGCCCTCCGTACAGTAATGGCAGGAGGTGCAGGGGATGGTGGAAGATTTGCCCAGGATCCGCTGGGCCTGCTGGATGATATGCTGTTCCTCTTCGTTCAGGGGCTGGAAGTTTTTCATATAGGAAAGGTTGTCCCGCATCTGTTCCATGTTGGACATGCCGGATAGGACGGTGATGATCCCGTCCAGGGAAGCCACAAAACGGATGGCCCAGGAGGCGCAGGACATATCCGGATGGTAAGCCCGGAAGAGTTCCCTCACTTCCTTCGGCGGGTTGGCCAGGGTGCCGCCCTTCACCGGTTCCATGACGGTGACGGACACGCCGTGTTTCCGGGCCACCTCATAGTTGGCCCGGGAGGCAACGGAGGGATTCTCCCAGTCCGCATAGTTGATCTGCAGCTGGATAAAGTCCACCTCCGGGTGGGCGGTCAGAAGTTTATCCAGGAGTTCCGGTCCCGCGTGGAATGAAAAGCCCACGTGCTTGATCAGTCCCCTGGCCTTCTGCTCCTGGGCAAAGTCCCACAGGTGGAACTTGTCATACCGGGTATAGTTGTTTTCCATGAGCGCATGGAGCAGGTAGTAATCGAAGTATTCCGCACCGGTGCGCTTCAGGCTGGTCTGAAACTGCTGTTTGGCCGCCTTTTCCGTAGGCGCCATGGCGGCGTTGATCTTGGTGGCCAGGGTGTAGCTTTCCCGGGGATAGCGTTCCACCAGCGCCTTGCGGGCGGCGTTTCCGATCCCAGGTAGACATAGGCGGTATCAAAATAGGTAAATCCGGCTTCCAGGAACAGATCTACCATCTGCTTCACCTGTTCCACATCGATGCCCAGGCCTTTCCGGGGCAGGCGCATGAGGCCGAATCCCAGCTTGGGCGTATCCTTTCCGAAGTAATCCGACATTCTTTCCACCTCCGAAGGGAGTTTCCGCTGTTGATATACATCTTTTCTGATAAATCCATTTTACAGCAAAAAGGCTGATGATAAAAGGCCGTCCGCCGATATTTTCCCCTGTCCACCCAAATTTGTTTGACAAAAATAATACTCATTACTGCCATCCGGTTCCGGTGATGCGTATGAATAGGTGCCTGCGATGATAACCGCCGGCTGAAGAAAAGAAAGTCCCGCCTGATACGGCGCTGAAAGGAAGGAACCCCCATGAAAAAGATCCTCAGCTTCGCCCTGGTCCTGATGACCGTTCTTGCCCTGATGATCCCCGCCTTCGCCTCTGCGGAAGAAGCCGGCGGAATGGACATGTGGGTCAACTGCGAAAACGGAAAGCGCCTGAACGTCCGGGAAACTCCCAGCACTGACAGCGGCATCATCGTCCGGCTGGACTGCGGCACCAAAGTGCATGTGGACTACAGCTGCGGAAACGGCTGGGTTGCCATCAGCGACTACCACTTCTCCGGTTATGTGCAGGCGAAGTTCCTGGTCAGCCAGAAGCCCGGCAAATACGAAATTACCGAGCGGGACGACGACTTTAAGACCGTGAAGAACCCCTACCTGGTTACCGCGAAAGCCCGCGGCACCAAGGATAACAGCAGCGTCGGCCTGCGCGAGAAGCCCAACAAGACCTCCAAGGCCATCCGCCGGCTGACCGCCGGAGACCAGCTGCAGGTGATTGCCCGCGGCAAGGTCTGGAGCAAGGTTGTGGACCTGCAGACCCGCAAAACCGGCTATGTGGCCAACGACTACATCCAGAAAAACTGAGAAGGACAATGACCCATTGTCTCCTGCGGCAGGAGGAAAGCATATGGACAGCAGCAAGAATGAACTGACTCCCGAAGACACGGACTGCAAACCCCTCACCGATGAGGAATTCGCAGCGTTTCAGAAAGCTGAGAAGCGCAAGGAGAGAACCATCGGCGGCATCATCTCCGCCATATGGGACGCGATCAGCTTCTTCCTGTAAGGATATAGCTCATATCATATATACCGGTTGAAGGCCGGTTTCATCATACAAGAACGGCGCGGATCGTTGGATCCGCGCCTTTGCTGTATGATCGCTCATCATTTATCCCTGAGGGGGTTCATCCTCGTCTGCATCCGGAGTCTCTTTTGCCATGCCGTAGGCAAACAGCCTCTTCAGGTCAGTCCAGGCCATGTTCCGGGTCTGGCCGCCCATGACGGCGGCGATCAGGGTCACGCCGTTCTCCTGGTAAGCGCCCACATAGCAGAATCCGGCGGTGGAGGTATAGCCGCTCTTCACGCCCGCCGCATGGGGAATATAGTACTGGGACAGGGGGTTGAAGAGTTCCCATTTCACGGTAACCGGCAGTTCCCCCCTTTTTTCTGTTGCCGGCAGGGTGTATTTCAGGCAGGTCACAATCTCGCGAAACAGGGGCTGCGTCAGGCCGTAACGGGCTGCCATCACCAGGTCCCGCGCGGTGGTGTAATGCCCTGCCGCCGTATAGCCGTGGGGATTCACAAAGCGGGAATGCTTCATTCCCAGTTTCTCCGCGGTCGCATTCATCTTTTCCGCAAAAGCCTCCGGGCTTCCGGAGCAGAGCACCGCCACCGCGTTGGCCGCGTCATTGCCGGAGCGGATCATCATACCGTAGAGCAGATCCCGCATCACCATGGTTTCCCCCGGTGTGACCGGCACAAGGGTGCTGTCCTTCGGGACCTCCTTCGCCGCCTCCGGGATGACCACTTTCTTCTCCGGGTCGCACAGTTCCAGCGCGGTCAGCAGCGTCATGATCTTCGTTGTGCTGGCCGGCTCCGCCGGTTCATCCGCCGCCTTTTCCAGCAGCACTTCCCCGGTGGAGGCGTTGATCAGGCAGGCTTTTTCAGCGTAAAGGTATGCGCCCGTCAGCGTTTCCGGCTGCGCGTCGTCAAAGCAGAGCGGCGCCTCAAAGCTGAAGTCCTTCAGATCACCCGTCAGCAGCAGGTATTCCGCTTCCGAAAGTTTTCCGTCCGGCTGAATCTTCTCCGGCTCCCGCGCTGCCATATGCTCCTCAAAAGCCTTCACCGCGTTTTCCGTGTTTCCGCCGTATTGCCCGTCCGCCTTATCCTTCAGCAGGTTCAGGCCGATCAGCTGCTGCTGAGCTTCCTTCACCCGGCTTCCCCAGCTGCCCTTCTGCAGGGTCCGCAGCAGCCCGCTGTTCTGCTCCTGCAGGATCATCTGCGCCGTCTTCGCGTCCGGGACTCCGGTGACCTGCACGTCCAGGCCCGCCTCCGCCAGAATCTTCTGGGCCAGCAGGACGGCCGCGGTGGTTTTCTTTCCAGGAATTCCGTCCGCCTTGCCGATCTCAAATCCAAGGGCAATCAGCCGTTCCTGCAGGGCTTTGATATCCGTTCCCTCCGCCGGAGCCGGCAGGGCAGAGAGCAGCAGGAAAGCCGCCAGTATGGTACACATCATCCTCCTGAACGGTTTCCGCACTTTCATCGCCCCCTGTCCTTTTCTTTTCTGCGTTCCCAGGTCCGTTCTGATAATAGAACGACGCACCCTGCCGTTTTATTTCAGAAAAGCAGACAGACCCTTCCCGCATTTTTTCTTTTCCGGGTTATTGACCTGGCCGCTGCGGCCAGGTTTATGCTTTGCTCCGCAAATGAAAGGAGGACGGATTATGAAGGATCTGAGCCTGTTAACCTGGAAGGAAATCAAGGCGCTGGACAAGGACAAAAGTATTGTCTCCGTTGTGCTGGCGCCGATTGAGGAGCACGGATGGCATCTTCCCCTGGCAACCGATCTGCTGGAGGGTGAACACTGGAGCCGGGGCGCCCTGGCCCGGGCGGAAGAGGAACTGGGCGCCGGATGCTATTACCTGCCGGCCTTTCCCGTCGCCGCCGCGTCCGTAAACGAATTCTACGGCTCCATCCATTTTTCCATGAAGACAACGTATGCCGTTACCCGGGAAACACTGGAAAGCCTGTGCTGCATGGGATTCCGGCATATTGTTGTGATTGCGTCCCATGCGGATCCGCAGCACCAGATTGCAGTTGAGAAGGCCGTCCGGAAGGTCAACCGGAAATACGGAATCCGCGTCATCGCCCCCATGGGGCCGATCTTTATGGGCGCCGGTATCGAAGAGCCGGAGGAACTGAAAAGCTTCCAGGCGGAGCACCCGGATGACTACCACGCGGGCTGGGTGGAAACGGCCAGCCTGCTGGACATGGATCCCGCCCTTGTCCGGGAAGGATACCGGGATCTGCCGGACGCCCGAATCACGGACCGGGAAATGATCTTCCGGAAAAAGCAGCTGGCGGCCATGGGTGAATACGGGCATATCGGGACGCCCCGCCTCGCGACCGAAGCGCTGGGGCGGCAGCTGAACGAGAATTGTATTGCCTCCCTCTGCGACGCGGTAGTAAAATTTTACCGCAGAAGCGGCTATGAGCCGTATACGCACTACGCTTTATACAGCATTCTCCCGCTCCATCTCGGATTTCTCAGGAAAGTCAGAAGAGCGAAAAGCAGAAAGGAGAAAGACTGATGTATTCAAGAGGTCAGTTTGCCGTGATCGGAAAAGTAGGAAGAAAAGCCCTTCGCCTGTATCATGAGGAAGGGCTGCTGGTTCCGGCCTATATCAACGAAGAAAACGGTTATCACTATTATGAGGAGGAGCAGCTCGCGGTTCTGGAAAAGATCCGGAGACTCCGGCAAATCGGCCTGTCCCTCTTTGAAATCCGGCAGGTACTGGAAGGCAAAGCAGATGAAAACGAAGCCGTCCGCAGCCGGATCACGGAGCTGGACGAACAGCTCCAGGCCGTAAAGGAACTGGCCGCCGGCAAAGAGCAGGAAGAAGAAGCCGCCTGCTGCGCCGTTCCGGACATCCGGCCGTTTGAAAGCGGAGATTGCCTGTACATCGATGAAAATGTGGAGAAGGAAGACCTGGGGATATCGGTAGGCAGGCTGTATGAACAGGCGGCGCGGGAAGGCCTTTCCGCGGAGGGAAGCCATTTTGTCCTTTACGAGAACCTGAACAGCGAAGAAGGGTTTTCCATGCGGACCTGTCTGCCGGTTTCCGGCGATGGCGGAAAAACCCTGACCAGGGTCTCTGAAGCAAAATGCCTGCATCTGCATTTCACCGGGGGGTTTTCCAAGATCGGAAAGGCGCATGAAATCATCCGGAAATACGCGGAGGAAAACCGGATCAGCCTGGCCGACAGAGCCTGTGAGGCATATAACAAGGATCTGTCTGCGGACGTGTATTATCCCATACTTTAAGCATTCCCGCCGAATCTGCAGCAGCCCTGTGAACCGAACGTTCACAGGGCTGTTCTTTTGCCCGTTCTTTTCGCGTCCGCCGGAAAACACGGCATCGTCCCCCTTTCCTGTCGGTTTCCCGGCAGTTTACCGCTTTCTGCTCACCATGTGCACAAAGCTGCATACAAGTTGCAAATATTGCTCTGTTGTATTAAACTGTTCATAGTTTCTGAATAGAGGAGGGTTCATTCCTGGCCGGATCCATTCCGGTGTTTTGAGCTGGGTTCCGGACAATGAGCCATTTGTTTCCGCGCAGCAAGAGCGTTCCCGCTCTTCTGACTGTTCCGCGTCCCGGGGCAGTATACACACTATAACGGAGGGAAAAAAATGAAAAAACTGTTATCCCTGTTGCTTGCGCTGGCTCTGTTTGTCAGCGTCCTGCCCGCGATTGCGGAACCGGCTCCTGCCGGCGCTGACGAAGCCGTCAGCCTGCCCGCCGTCGGCGATGTAGTCGAAGGCTTTGAAGTCAAGGAAATCCGGCCTTTCGAGATGGTCGGCGCGGATCTGGTGCTGTTTGAGCATCAGAAGACAGGTGCGAAGCTCCTCTATATCGCCAATGAGGATACCAACCGTGCCTTCCAGCTGACCTTCCCCACCCGGCCGATTGATAACACCGGCCTGCCCCATGTATTTGAACACAGCACCCTGTCCGGTTCCGCAAAGTATCCCAGCACCGGACTATGGTTCAACCTCAGCTATCAGTCCTACCAGACCTACATGAACGCCTATACCATGGACGCCATGACCAGCTATCCGGTGGCTTCCCTGTCCGAAGAGCAGCTGCTCGCCCTGGCGGACTTCTATACGGACTGCTGCCTGCATCCCATCGTCAAGGATCGGGAGGATATCTACCGCACGGAAGCCTGGCGCTATGAAATGGAGGACATGGACAGTCCCCTGACGCTGAACGGTACCGTGTACAGCGAGATGACCGGCGCCCTGGACCTGCAGGAAAGCGCCCTGGACAACGCCAACCTGGTCACCTTCCCCGGCGCCGCCCTGACCTTTAACTACGGCGGAAAGCCCGAAGCGATCCCGGACATGACCTGGGACGCCCTGAAGAACTACCACGACACCTATTACCATCCGTCCAACTGTATCGCTTATCTGTACGGTTCCTTTGAGGATTACACCGTCTTCCTGAAGCTGCTGGACGAAGCCTTCAGCCCCTATGAGAAGAAGGAATTCTCCTTCACCGACAGCGGCTATACCCGGATCACCGAGCCTGTGGTTACCAGCGTTCCCTACGCTGTGGCGGAAGGCACCGACACCGCCAACCAGTCCACTGTCTACTACTACATCATCTGCCCCGGCCTGAAGGAAAACAAGGCGCAGCAGCGTGCCGCGGACCACGTCTGGGAGCTGCTGGGCAACAACGGTTCCCTGCTCATGCAGAACCTGAAGAAAGCCTTCCCCTCCGGTTCCTTCTCCTGCGGCCGCGAGCTGGCCGCCCCGGATGACGCCCTCGTCTTTGTGGCACACAATGTCAACAAGGAAGACGCGGAAGCGTTCCGCACAGTGGTCAACGACTCCCTGAAGCAGATTGCGCAGGACGGTTTTGATCCGGTTCAGCTGGATTCCATCGTGACCGCCCAGCTGTTGAACAACAAGCTGGCGCTGGAAAACGGGGAGCCTGTTGATTCCGTCATCATGAACCTGGCGTATGATTACGCCGTCACCGGCAACCCCTTTGATTATGTCGAGTCCACGGAAGACCAGGCCAATATCATGGACGAAAATGCCCAGGGCCTGCTGACCGCCGCCATCTCCGACTGGTATGTGGATCCCGAGCTGTATACCCTGACCACCACCTACCCCGAACCCGGCCTGAAGGAAAAGCAGGATGCCGCCCTGGCTGAAAAGCTGGCGGAGATCAAGGCCGGCATGACGGACGAGGAAAAACAGGCGATCATCGACGCCACCCACGCCGAACCCGAGGAAGACGAAAACGCCGAAATGATCGCTGCCCTGACCCCCGTTACCGTGGCGGACCTGCCCGAAGAAGTCCGCGAATACGCCATCACGGATGAAACCGGTGCGGACGGCGTCCGCCGCATGAACGCCGTGGCCGGTGTGGACGGCGTGGGCAAAGTGGACCTGTACTTTGACGCCCGTACCCTTCCCCAGGAGGATATCCATTACCTGCGCCTGTTCACCCGTCTGCTGGGCCAGCTGGACACCGACGCCCACAGCAAGGAAGAACTGGCCGTCCTGATGGAGCGTTACCTGATGAGCCGCACCATCGGTGTGGATACCTGCGATACACCGGAAAAGGATGACGTCATTGCTTACCTGATCGCTGAATGGGTCGCGCTGGACGACGATCTCGCCGCCGGTTATGACCTGATGAAGGAAATCCTGTTCCACACTCAGTTTACGGACATCCAGACCCTTTCCGAACGGATCACCGCCCAGAAAGCCTTTGTACGCAACACCATCAACAACAGTCCCTACGTTGCGCTCTATGCCCGCCAGGAAGGCGTCGGCGATCCCAGAAGCAGGTACTATGACTACCTGAACTACACCGCCTATTATGCTTTCCTGGAAGAGCTGGAAGCGCAGATGGCCTCTGAACCGGAAACGGTGGTTGCCCGCCTGCAGAACATCCAGTCCTTCTTTGCCAACCGCAGCGGCGCTGTCGCCACCTTTGCCGGCAACGAAGCTTCCATCGCGGTGAACGCGCCTCTGGTGGATACCTTCTTCGCAGATATCGCATCCGAAGAGCGGGAGTACCCGGTTTATGACCTGCCGGTTGCCCCGATCCGGGAAGCTGTTTCTGTGGACGGCAATATCCAGTTCAACTGCAATTGCGCCGCCTTCAGTCAGATCGGCGTCGAACCGGATTATTCCCTGAATGTCATCGGTTCACTGATCGCGGACCAGCTGCTCATTCCCGTCCTGCGGGACCAGATGGGCGCTTACTCCGTCTGGTGCGGCACGGACGGCGATTACGCCATGTACCTGATCTCCTACAGAGACCCCAACGTCACGGCCACCTTCGACCTGTATGATTCCATTCCGGAAAAGCTCGCCGCCATGGAGCTGACCCAGGAACAGATCGACGGCTATATCATGCAGCAGTATTCCAGCCTGGCAAAACCCGCAGGCGAACTGGGCGGCGCTGTGACCGCGATGACCAATATCCTGCACCGCAGGCCCGCGGATGAAAAGCTGCAGCAGATGCGCGCCTACAAGAGCGTGACGCCCGAAAGCGTGAAGGCCGCTGCCGAAGCCTATGCCAAGCTGATGGAAAAAGGCTGCCGCGGCACCGTAGGACCGATCGGCACCCTGCAGGCCAACAGCGACCTGTATGACGCGATCCAGAACCCCTTCCACACCGAAGACCTGTCCCAGGTTTCCTTCTCCGATGTGGAGGAAGGCCGTGAACACTACGACGCCATCTACGCCGCCTTCACCAGCGGCATGATGCTGCCGAAGGAAGAGGGCCTCTTCGCGCCGGATGAACCCGCCACTGTCGGCGACCTCTTCGGCGGCCTGTTCCTGCTAATCGGCGGCGGCTCCAATGATCCCGACGCCTGCAAGGAAACGCTGGTAGGATACGGCCTGGTTGCCGAGGATCAGGATCTGAACGCGGAACTGCATGAAGATCTGCTCTGCGATCTCCTGACTGCCATCGGCGCCGAGATGACCACAGAAACCCCGGACGCCGCCGTTACCCGTGCGGACCTGGCGGATCTGTTCATCCAGCTTTCCGGCAACTGATCCTTCCCAATCACAAAGATGGATTGCCTCCTCTGAGGCAGTCCTTTTTCTGTCAGTTTATCTCCTGGTGCAATACCGTTTTTGCAGATAAACGGACCAGTTTTGCAGAACCGGTGGCAATCGCGGCAATCTTTGTGTATGCTTTGTGTGGTTCAGGAAAAAATACCACTACCCATCCTTACTAAGATTCCCTTACCGGGAAGGAGGCAGGGGCCGGAATCGGGGGGTTACGGTTCCTGCCTCCGTAACCAGGTACACTCCATAACAGAAAACCTGAGGAAATTACTCCTCAGGTTTTCTGTTATGGAATCACACCGCGATACAAGATATGAGTCAGTGTCTGTCAGGAATTGCTGTAATCTGAACCAGAATATTGTTATACAATTTGGCAATATGCTAAAATACATAACAGCTATGAAAGGAGTGATCCTCATGAAGAAATTCATATCCTTTTTCCTGGCCCTGACCATCCTGCTGGCCGCCTTCTGCGCCTTTGCGGAGGAACCCGCCGCAAATACCGCAATCCGCTATGAGGGTGCCGGTTTCGATACCCCGGAAGACGCGGTTGCCTGCTATATGAACGGCCTGAAGAATCTGGACTTTGAACAGATGCTGAGCGCCTATGCCTGGGAAACCCTGGCCAGCCATTATTCGGTGGAGAAGTACCTTCAGAGGATAAAGGCCTATATCCCGACAAGCTATGTCAGAATGCCCGCCGCCAATGATTTTATGGTTTCCGCAACGCTTCATTCCCTCCGTGCTGCGGAGATCAGGATGATATACAATTCCCTGGAAGCATACATCCTGGGCGAGGATTACCCGGACGGAAAAACAATCCCCCTGAAGGAAGAAGGAGATGTGGAATCTTTTCTGCTGAAGTATGACAACAGCAAGCTTGAAGCGCTGACCGGTATGTCGGATATCATTTTCCTGACGCCGGATTCAGTAACAGATAACAAGTTTTCCCTTGAAATAAACCAGGAGAACCTCAAGAAGCAGACAGCCCAGTACGGGGCGGACGAGGTGGTCAATGTGGTAGCCGTGGCTTTGATCAGCGACGGAACGATTCTGTGCATGCCCACCGTGGCCCGGTACGGGGACCGGTGGTATATGGTTTCCGTCAACAGCATGACAAGTATGATCCTGGGCGTGGATATGAACCACCAGGCTTTTATGTTCCGGGAAGTAAAGCCGGAAGATTTCTTCCGCTGAGTGTATGATCAAAAATGGACACTGGGGACAGTGATATGCTCCCTCCATGTGACAGTTTTTTGTTTCACTGCCTTTCATGGAGGGAGCATATCACTGTCCCCAGTGTCCATTTGCAACAGTAGCCTTTACGCTGGATGTATACGGACACGTGGATGAACAGATGCAGAAGGACAGCGCCAACCAGATGCAGGCCTTCCTGGAGACACTGTGTTCAGGAAATTAATCATATAGCAGTTGCCGGATCGTTTCCGGAATGATATATGGAAATATCGCCCCGATTTCCCGGACAGAAAGCATCCCACATCATCAACTCGGAAATTACCTCCGAAATTTCCCGGGATAGCATCATCCCAGCACGCAAGTTCGGTAAAATCACCCGTTTTTACCAAGTTAGTCGCTATTTGTGATAATGATCTCGGTAAATTTGTTGATTTTTACCGAGTTAGCATCTATAATGATGTATATTCCGGAAATTCCCCGGGATTTTCCCGGAGTGTTCCCGGATCATTCCCAGACCGTTTGGGGATATATCGCCAGCTTGGGAGGGAAAAGCATGCCGTATCAGGATTTCAGAATTCACAGCTTTAATTTATCGCCGGATGAAGCGAATGATCTGTACAACAAAAGGTATAACGGGGAATCCACGCTTCGGCTTGGATTTGATGTCAAAGGTTCTGATTCTTTTGTTGTGCTGAATCCGGAATTATTAAAGCTTATCTCTTCTATCTATCAGGAGGATAAAAAGCTTTCCCTGCTTTCTGCGAAGATACCGGTCTTTGCGCTGGATCAGTTTGTTGACACCTCAATGGTAGAGGAAATCCAGCAAAGCAATGAAGTAGAAAACGTAAACAGCACACGCAAAGAGATAAAAGACGCAATGGATGCTGTCAGCCAGGAACGCCATAAAAAGCGTTTCGTCAGCATGGTCCGGAAGTACAGGATCCTGCAGTCAGACAAGGATATTCCCCTAGCCACATGCCAGGATATCAGAAACCTGTATGATGAATTCATTGCAGACGAAGTGGTCAGGGATGATCCCACCGACCAGCCGGATGGTGAAATATTCCGCAGCTCTACTGTTTTTGTCGGTAACCGCCATGGGCAGAATATGCATGATGGCCTGTACCCTGAATCAAAGATCATTACAGCCATGGATTCCGCATTATCTATTCTGAATAATGAGAACTATGACATTCTGATCAGGGTTGCTTTATTCCACTATTTCTTTGGTTATATTCATCCCTTCTACAACGGCAACGGAAGAATGACCAGGTTTATCAGCAGCTATATGCTGTCAAAATGTTTCTCAAAGTCCGCCTGTCTGAGAATATCCTATGTGATCAAGGAACACAGGAGCAAGTACTATGATCTGTTCAAAAATGCCAACGATAAACGGAACAGAGGCGAACTGACAAAGTTTGTGATGGGTTATCTGCATTTCTTTAAAGAAGCAATTGAAGATACCTATAAGACGCTTGAAGAAAAAAACAGACTCTATCAGGAATATGCACAGATCCTTGAAACCTGGTTGAATAAGCACATGAGTAAACTGACCTCTACGCAAAACTATGGTTTCAGGTATATGCTGCAGGCAGATCTGTTCGGTGATTCCTCTATGGATATCACAAAGATCGTACGTGTTATGGAGTGCAGTGAAAAAACCGCCAGGAAGATTTTCGCAGAAGCCGGTCCGCTTCTCAAAACATCTAAAGACGGAAGAAAAATCATCTGGCACATCAACCTGGACACATTATCTTCCGAAGGAAACTGATACCATCATTCAGGAAAAAAGAGCAGCTCAGTGATCAAAAATTGCTGAAAACTGCTCTTTTTTTGTGTCAGAAAACGACTGAAAAAGTGAGGAAAAATAAGGGCTTTCTGAACACTCATTTCATCCCCAAAAGGGTCAAAATCAGGGTCAAATCGCCATTTTTGGCATCAGAAAACCCTGTAACCGTTGAGATTACAGGGTTCTTTCGTGTGCCGAAGGCGGGACTTGAACCCGCACGCTTTTGAGGGCAACGGATTTTGAATCCGCGGCGTCTGCCATTCCGCCACTCCGGCGTCGAGGGGATTATAGCATAATCCCCTGAGCGATGCAATGAAAAGTGTCTACTGCGGGTTATACTCGATAGTCTCCTGGTAAGGTTTGTAGGTGGTCTTGAACAGTAAGTCCCGCTTCGTTTCCCGGTCGCCCTGGTACCAGACCTTCCAGGTGTCCACCTCATAGCCTTTCCGGCCTGTTACCGTCTTTTTGCTTTCTCCCGGAGCCAGGTCGGTATTGATCACATAATCGATGCCTTCCGGCTGGGGCAGCGTCCGGACCAGGTCACTTTCCAGGTCAATCTTGACGCCCGGTCCAAGGCTCATGCCATAGATGTTGACGGTCACCTTGCGCTTGTTGTAGGCCGCAACGATAAAGATCGGCTGACCCGAATTGTTTTTGAACTTGAAGTCCAGGCCCGGCCAGTTGACCGTGGCGTCAAACCCCTTCTCAATATAGCTGGAAGGCCAGGCATGAGCATGCCGCTCCACAATTTCCAGGTCCGCCCGCACAACGGCGTTGAACAGGGTGGAGCTGGTCTGGCAGACGCCGCCGCCCACCTCGTCCTTGCTCTGACCGCCGGAAATGGCGGGAGCCGGCTTGTATCCCTTGGCGGCCGTCCGCTCACCGGTGGCGCCGTTGAAGGAGAAGGTTTCTCCGGGCTGCACGGTCATGCCGTTAATGGCTTTGGCGCTCAGATCGATATTGGTATTCCGGTTGTTATTGTTGGTGGTGTTGGTGGTGTAGGCGGAAATCAGGCCGAAGCTGTTCATCAGCTCCGCCTTGGTCAGATTGGCGATCACCTTTTCCGGCACCACCCGCAGTTCCTGCTGCGTGGTGCCCGCGTCCAGAACCTCTGTCACCTGCCTGTACAAGTCGTCCGGATCAATCCGGGCGCCGGGCTGGTCGTCCGTAAAGGTGAAGGTTTTGGTGTTGAAATCGAAAGAGTAAACCATGCTGTCCACCGGATCCCGGTTGACATAATTGACGATGCCGTCCGTCAGGTTCCGCAGCGCCTCATGGTCATAATCCTGTTTTGTCACAAAGGTGGACGGAGAAGTCCGCAGAGCCGCCACCTGGCTCACCCGCTCCTGGAAAGGCGTCACCGCGCCGTCCTTCAGGGACTGTGTATTGCTCCGGCCGGTCGCCCAGGCCTTCTCCACAATCTCTTCCGTGTTCCGGGATACCGGCACCCGTTCGTTGTTCACATGCCAGCTTTCGTTGCCCACCGCTACAGTGATGTCAAAAGCTCCGGCGGCTTCACCGTTGATTCCCGCGATTTTGCGGACGGCTTCCTCTTTTGTCAGCCCGCCCACATGCTCGTTATCGATATAGATCCCGGGATAGATTTTCCCTGAGTAAACCTCTTTCCGGCATTCGTCAAAGAAATCCTCGCGGCCGCCGTCCTGGATGATCAGGTTGCCGTTCACAAACGCCAGGTTCGGCAGAAATTTATACCGGATGCCCGTCAGCTGGGGCACAACGGCAACAGCCATTCCCGCCAGCAGGAACAGGCAGAAGATGATCACAGCGGCCCAGGCGCCGCGGTGTTTTTCTTTTCTTTTGTATTTCGGACGGGCGCTGCGCGCCGGAGCCGGTGATTCAAAGCGGTCAAAATCATCAAAGAGCGTGGAAGGCGCACCAAGACCATCGTCCTGTTCATTGGACGCGAAATAGCGCCGCTTCCGGGCTTCCTCTTCCACCCGGCGGTCATACTCATCCCGGGCTTTCAGGCCCGCGTCCCGGCCCAGCGGCTGTTTTCCCGGCAGAGGGTTGGAGATGAGATCGTCATCCCCCTCATACAGGTCATACCGTTTCAGTTTCGCCATTTCAAGTACTCCGTTCCAGTGCTCCTGTGTTTACTCTTTCCGATGGTTGCGGACCGGTCCCCGCAGCATATCCCCGCAGCGGCTTCCCGGCAGCTCCATCCGGATGATTTCCCCGGCCACGCCCAGCGTGTCCAGGGTCTCTCCGGTCTTTTCCCGGATAAAAGGCTTTGCCTGGATTTTCACCACGCCTCCGGGAGTCATCAGCTCCAGCTCGTCTCCCGCAAAGAACCGGTTCTTCAGCAGGATCCGGGCTTTCCCGTCCGCTCCCGCGTCCTCTGTCACGCGGCCCACATATTCCCGCGCCTGCCAGAAGCCTTCCGCTTCGCCCGGTGTTTCCGGATTCCCCAGCAGAAAGCCCGTATCGCTTTTCCGGTGGCTGGCGCACTGCAGTTCCTCCGCCAATTCCGGCAGTTTCTCCGCAAAGGCTTCCCTGCCCTGCTTAAGCAGGTCCAGGGCCCGGCGGTACGCGCCGGTCACCACGGCCACGTAGTATTCCGTCTTCATCCGGCCCTCAATCTTCAGGCTGGAAACGCCCGCCTCGCACAGATCCGGCAGCAGCGGCATCAGGCACAGGTCCCGGGCGGAAAACAGATAGGTTCCCTTTTCATCCTCCGCCACCGGCAGGTATTCCCCGGGACGCTTTTCCTCCACCACCGCGTACTGCCAGCGGCAGGGCTGGGCACATTCCCCGCGGTTGCCGCTGCGCCCGGTCAGGTAGGCGGACAGCATGCACCGTCCGGAATAGGCCATGCAGCTGGCGCCGTGGACAAAGGTTTCAATCTGGATGCTGTCACCCAACTTTTTGTGCAGGGCGCGGATCCGATCCAGGCTCATTTCCCTGGCCAGGATCACCCGTTCGCACCCCAGGTCCCGGTACAGCTCCGCCGCCGGGGTATTCACGGTATTCGCCTGGGTACTGACATGCACCGGCAGCTGCGGCACCTTTTTCCGCAGGGTCAGGATTGCCCCCGGATCCGCAACGATCGCCGCGTCCACGCCGATCTCCGCAGCCAGGGCGGCAGCTTCGGCAAATCCCTCCAGTTCATCGTCGAAGGGATAGCTGTTCATGGTCACGTAGAACTTTTTTCCCGCCTGATGAACCAGCGTCACCGCTTCCTTCAGCGCGTCCGGATCAAAGTTCCCCGCAAAGGCCCGCAGGCCGTATTTTTTCATTCCGCCGTACACCGCGTCCGCCCCGAAGTGCAGCGCCGCGCGCAGCGAATCCATATTCCCTGCCGGAGCCAGCAGTTCCGGGATCCTCATTACTGGATCCCCCTCTTCTCGTCATACTGCTTCCAGAAACCCGAATAGGCTTCCACCGCGCGCTTATGCTGATCCAGCGTCTTGGAGAAGTAAAGCTCTCCGCTTTCCGGTTCCTTGGCGCAGAAGAACAGGTATTTTTCGTTGATCATGCTTTCATCCGGATACAGCGCCGCGCGGATCGCCTCGGCGGAAGGATTGCAGATCGGTCCCACCGGCAGTCCGGACACCCGGTAGGTATTGTAGGGGCTGTCCTGGGTCAGGTCGCTGTCCGTCAGGGCCATCTTCCGCACACCGGTGATATAGTGGATCGTGACGTCGCTTTCCAGCTTCATGCCTTCCTTCAGGCGGTTATGGAACACAGCGCTGACCTTGGGGAAATCGCTGGCCTTCGCTTCTTTTTCGATCATGCTGGCCAGGGTCAGCACCTGGTCCATGGACAGGCCGAGGGCTTCCGCCCGTTCCTGGTTTTCCTCCGTAAAGACCGTTTCGGTCTGGCTCAGCAGTTTCTTGATGATCTCCTCTTCCGTAGCGGAAGCGTATACTTCATAGGTGTTGGGAGCCAGATAGCCCTCCAGCACGTATTTCCGTTTTTCAGGCTGGCCGGAGACCAGTACGTCCTTGATATAGTAATAATCCTGGAAGGCCTTGCCGTCCCGGCAGATCTCCAGCAGCCGGTCCGCGTTCTCCAGCACGCCGTTTTTCACCAGCCGCGCCGCGAAGTCCTCCACCGTCTCGCCGGGAATCATGGTGACATTCCGGACCAGCGGGTTGCCGTCGCCGGTAGTCAGCAGATCGGCAATCTCCGTCATCTGCATGCCTTTGGTCATGGAGTAGGTGCCTACCTGGATTTTCTGGCTCATGCCGGCAAAATCGCAGTAGTATTTGAACAGGGTCTTGCTCCGGATCAGTCCGGCTTTTTCCAGGTTGTTGGACACCTTGTTCAGGCTGTCGCCGCTGCTGATTTCAAAGGTGTATTCCGTCGGATCCTCCGGATCCACGGGCGCAAGAAAACTGCCGTACAGTTTATTCCATACGGTCATTCCGATCCCGATCACCAGAACGAGAACCGTCAGCCCCACCAGGATCGGGCGGATAATCTGCCACAGGCCGCTGTACCAGTAAAGGCCGTATTCCCGTTCATCCCGCACGCTGCGGTAAGTGTCCCTTCCGTTACTCAATGCTCAGCCCTCGACTCCCGGAACGGCCATATCCAGGTCCGCCGCTTCGGTCACGATCTTGAAAATATCCGCCAGCGCCTGCTGCAGCTGCATTTCCGCCAGCAGGAACTGACTGACCTCCGGTTTGGAAAACAGAAGGGTGGATATGCCGGAAAAACGCTGCATATCCTCTTCGTCCGCCGCTTTTCCGCTCATGGCGGACATCTGGATGGTCATCTGCAGCTTCCGGTACTCCTTCACCAGGGCGGCAGTGGTCTCCTCCGACATGACAGCTTCCTTCAGCTCATGATAGGTCTTATATTCCTCGCTGTCGCGGATGTCCTGCGCCAGGCGGTAAGTCGATGAATAGTCCATCTGATCAACCTCCGTAATAAAATAACGGTCAGGGGAGCATTTTGCTTCCTCCTGACCGTTATTATATCCATTTTTCCTTTAAAGCGCAACGAACCGGCCTCTCCGGCGGGAATTACACATCCAGAATGATCGGCAGGATCATCGGGTTCCGCTTGATCTTGTCGAAGATGAAGCGGTGTACCTCGTCCTTGATGATGTTCTTCAGCTCCGGCCAGTTGTCTCCGTCCAGGCTGCTCTTGGCCAGGATCTGGCGGACCAACTCCTGGGTGTTGTCGATGATGTCCTCGTTCTCCTTCACATAGATGAAGCCGCGGGAAACGATATCCGGTCCGGAAACCAGCTTCTGCTCGTCCCGGTCGATGGCCAGCACCACAATCAGCAGACCGTCCTGGCTCAGGTGTTTCCGGTCGCGCAGCACCACGTTTCCGACGTCGCCCACGCCCAGGCCGTCCACCAGCACGCCGCCCACGGGCACCTGTTCTCCCAGGGCCAGCACATCCTGGTTCATCTCGATCACCTGGCCCAGTTCCGGAATGACGATGTTCTGGCTGGGCACGCCCATGGCCTCGGCCAGGATGGCGTGCTGCCACATCATGCGGTATTCACCGTGAACCGGGATAAAGTACTTCGGCCGGACCAGCGCGTGCAGGAGCTTGATTTCCTCCTGGCAGGCGTGACCGGAAACGTGAACCTCGGCCATCCGGCTGTAGATCACCTGCGCACCGAGGCGGTACAGCTGGTTGATCACGCGGGAAATGAACTTCTCATTGCCGGGAATCGGCGTGGAGGAGATGATCACCATGTCGCTCTGCCGGATCTGCAGCTTCCGGTGCTCCGCGTAGGCCATCCGGGTCAAGCCCGCCATCGGCTCGCCCTGGCTGCCGGTGGTCATGACCAGCACTTCGTTGTCCGGATAGTCATCCAGCACGTCCATATCGATCAGGTAGCCTTCGGGGATCCTCAGTTCCCCGATGCTCATGGCAACCCGGCTGACATTCACCATACTGCGGCCGATAAAGCAGACGCGCCGGCCGTACCGGATGGCGTTGTCGATAATCATCTGCATACGGTGGATGTTGCTGGCGAACATGGCCACGATCACGCGGCCGGCCGCCTGGGCAAACAGGTTATCAAAAGTCTCGCCGACCTTGAGTTCGCTCATGGTGTAGCCGGAGCGCTCCACGTTGGTGGACTCACACAGGAAGGCCAGGACGCCCTGCTCTCCGTATCTCGCGAAGGTCTGCAGGTCCGTGATCTGACCGTCAATCGGGGTATAGTCCACCTTGAAGTCGCCGCTGCAGATGACCGTGCCCGCCGGGCAGGTGATTGCAATGGCGCACGCGCCGGCAATGGAATGGCTGACGTGAATGAACTGGCAGCTGAATTTGCCCAGCTGAACGGTATCCCGGGGCTGCACCACGTGCATCGGGATGCCCTCCACCCGGTATTCCTTCAGTTTCAGATCCACCAGCGCCATCGTCAGCTTGGTGCCGTATATATGGGAAGGCGCCTGTTTTAAAATATAGGGAGTTGCGCCGATATGGTCTTCATGGCCATGGGTAAACAGATAACCGCGGATATGATCCCGTTTTCCCATCAGATAGGTGATGTCCGGAATCACCAGGTCCACTCCCAGCATGTCTTCCTTCGGGAACACACTGCCGCAGTCCACCACAACGATGTCGTCTTCATATTCAAAAACATACATGTTCTTGCCTATTTCGTCCACACCGCCCAGAGACACAATCCGCAGCCTTGATGCTTCCTTTTCCTGATTCTTTGCTCCCACAGTGAACCTCCTTTCGTACGTACAAATATTCAACAATTTCAGAAGATACGACAGGCATAAAAGTAGCCCCGTGTCTTCATTGGTTCGCTGTTATGAAGCTCACACTTTGAAACATTATATCACAGTTTTTGGAAAAGCGCTACCCCTTACAGCAAAAAGGTTTCAGGGGTTTTGTCCCTGTCTTTAACGGCAGAAAACGAGACAATATCTACATCTTTGGGCTTTAAACGGTTTTCATGCAAGGAGCATTTGTGCAACAAAAGTACGAACTTATTCATAAAGTACAAATAAAAAACGGACTGCCAAAGGGCAGTCCGTGAGAATGTCTTTCTTATGCGTACAGCGGATAATTGGCCATCATGGCCTCCACCTGCTTCTTGATTTCCGGAACGGCGGCTTCGCCTTCGCGCAGGACCTGTGCGATCCAGCCGGCAACCTTCGCAAATTCCGCTTCCTTCAGTCCCCTGGAGGTGGCGGCGGGGGTACCCACGCGGATACCGCTGGTCACGAAGGGGCTGCGGGTTTCATTGGGCACGGTGTTCTTGTTCACCGTGATATTGGCGGCCTCCAGCAGGTTTTCCATCTGCTTGCCGGTCATTTCCGTGCCGGTGAAGTCCAGCAGCAGCAGGTGGTTGTCCGTTCCGCCGGACACCATGCGGACGCCTTCTTCACGGAAGGTCTTTTCCATGGCTTTCGCGTTCAGGATGATCTGATGCTGATAGGTCCGGAAGTCTTCCTTCAGCGCTTCACCGAAGCAGACCGCCTTGCCGGCAATCACATGCTCCAGCGGGCCACCCTGGGTCCCGGGGAAGATGGCCTTGTCGATGGCCTTGGCATACTCTTCCCGGCACAGGATCATACCGCCGCGGGGACCGCGCAGGGTCTTATGGGTGGTGGTAGTCACAAAATCGGCAAAGGGAACGGGGCTGGGATGCTCACCGGCGGCTACCAGGCCGGCGATGTGCGCCATGTCCACCATCAGCAGGGCGCCGACTTCGTCCGCGATCTCGCGCAGCTTCGGGAAGTCAATTACCCGGGGATAGGCGGAGGCGCCGGCGACGATCATCTTCGGCTTGCACTCCAGGGCGATGCGGCGGACCTCTTCATAATCGATCATCTCGGTTTCAGAGGAAACGCCGTAAGGCACAAAATTGAAATAGGAACCGGACATGTTCACGGGGCTGCCGTGGGTCAAGTGACCGCCGTTGGACAGGCCCATGCCCATCACCGTATCGCCGGGCTTGAGCATGGCGAAGTAGACAGCCATATTAGCCTGGGCGCCGCTGTGGGGCTGGACATTGGCGTGATCCGCGCCGAAGAGCTTGCAGGCTCTCGTGCGGGCCAGGTCTTCGATAATATCCACGCACTCGCATCCGCCGTAATAGCGTTTACCCGGATAACCCTCAGCGTATTTGTTCGTAAGGCAGGTACCCATGGCCGCCATAACCGCCGGAGAAACAAAGTTCTCGCTGGCAATCAGTTCAACGTGGGTCCGCTGACGGTTCAGCTCCAGCCCGATGGCCTCGGCTACTTCAGGATCAGCCTGACGGATCAGTTCCAGTTCCATTGCAAATCACCCTTCTCTCTAGAAAATTGCACCAAGCAAGTATAGCAATATTTCCATATGCATACAATGCCCGGAACAGAAAAAAAACCGCCTGCGCTCAGACCGGGCACCCCTGCAGCACATCCTCGCAAGCGCTTACTGCTGCTTCCGTCAGGACCTGACAGGGTTCACACCGGAGGATCGCACAGGACCCAATCCTCATCGCGCAAACGGCAATGCATAGTATACCGTTTTCCGCCATGAAAAGCAAGAGCCGGAGGCTTCTTTCCCTGAGGGTTTTTGTTTTTCTTTTCCCGGCGGGTTACACTGTATTTTTTTGCCTGATGATTCGTATACACCTTGACCGGGAACGCCTGAAAAGCGTAAAATACCTTTTGTGTTTTGATTCTTCGGAACAAGGGGGAAAGACGGAAGATGAAGCTCGGTTTTGACCATGACAAATACACCAGGATGCAGTCGGAGCGCATTATGCAGCGCATCGACGAATTCGGCGGCAAGCTCTATCTGGAGCTGGGCGGCAAGCTGTTTGACGACTTCCACGCCAGCCGCGTCCTTCCCGGTTTCAAGCCGGACAGCAAGGTCCAGATGCTGCTGAAGATGAAGGACAAGGAAGAAATCCTGATCGCGGTCAACGCCAACGACATCGAAACCAGCAAAATCCGCGGGGACCTGGGCATCACCTACGACCTGGACACCCTGCGGCTGATCGACGCCTTCCGGAGCATCGGCCTGTACGTAGGCTCCGTGGTACTTACCCGCTGGGCCGGGCAGCCCGCCGCCGTCGCCTTTGAACAGCGGCTGAACGCCCAGGGCATCAAGACCTACCGTCACTACCCCATTGAAGGATATCCCACCAATATTGAGCACATCGTCAGCGATGACGGTTTCGGCCGGAACGACTATGTGGAAACCACCCGCCCCCTGGTACTGGTGACCGCTCCCGGTCCCGGCAGCGGCAAGATGGCCACCTGCCTCAGCCAGCTGTACCAGGAAAACCGCCGGGGCATCAAGGCCGGCTACGCCAAGTTTGAAACCTTCCCCATCTGGAACCTCCCGCTCAAGCATCCGGTCAACGTGGCCTATGAAGCCGCCACCGCGGACCTGAGCGACGTAAATATGATCGACCCCTTCCACCTGGAAGCCTACGGTCAGACCACCGTCAACTATAACCGGGACATCGAAATCTTCCCGGTGCTCAACGCCCTCTTCGAGCATGTGTGGGGCAAATCCCCCTACAAGAGCCCGACGGACATGGGCGTGAACATGGTAGGCTACTGCATCACTGATGATGACGCCTGCCGCGAAGCCGCTGAAAAGGAAATCATCCGCCGGTACTACACCGCCCGCTGCTCCTTCCTGCAGGGACACGCCACGAAGGAAGAAGCGGAAAAGATTCTCCTGCTCATGAAGCAGCTGAACCTGAACGAAGCGGAACTCCGTCCCGTGATGGCCGCCGCCCGCGCCAAGGCGGAAGCCACCGGTCATCCCGCCCTGGCGATTGAGCTGCCCAACGGCGAAATCGTCACCGGCAAGACCACAGACCTGCTTGGACCTTCCGCCGCGGTGATCCTGAACGCGCTGAAGAAGCTGGCCCGGATCCCGAAGAAAGTCCACCTGATCTCTCCCGAGGTTATCGAGCCCGTACAGGACCTGAAGTGCAAATACCTGGGCAACCACAACCCGAGACTGCATTCCGACGAGGTGCTCGTCGCCCTGTCCGTTTCCGCGGCGACCAACTACAACGCCGCCCGTGCCCTGAGCAAGCTGCCGAAGCTGAAGAACTGCGAAGCCCATTCCACGGTCATTCTCCCCGCGGTGGACGACAACACCTTCCGCCGCCTGGGCGTGACATTGACCTGCGATCCGGGATACCAGAGCCACAAGCTGTATCACAAATAATATTTGTGATACAGCAATGAACAATTAACAATGAATAATGAACAATGATATAGTGTCTTCCCCATCACGCAATGCGGGAAGTTGACACGAGGGACGGGGTTAATGTCATGCGAAGTTTGACTTTTACCCCGTCCCTTTGTCACATTTCTCTTCTCCGTTGCCTCCACATTGTCATTTCGAGCGACCGGAGGGAGTCGAGAAATCTCCCCCGTCGCAGCGGATAATTATTCATTGTTCATTGTTAATTGTTAATTGAAAAAAACCCCCGCCGTTCCCGAGACCTGAGGGAAAAGCGGGGGTTTTTGTTTCAGCAAACTTATTTCATTTCTTTGATCGCCGGAATGTTCTTCAGGGATCTCCACAGGAGCAGGCCCAGCACGCCGCAGGAGAGCACTTCCCCGGCACCGACCGTCAGCACCAGGAACCACCAGGCGTCCGGCACGGCATATACCTTGATCAGGATGATCGGGATGATCGCCATGTTGCTGAGCACCGGGGGAATCCAGGCCAGCAGGGGCTTATTCTTCAACAGGCGGGTTCCAATCGCGCCGATCAGCGTGGCCACGCTGCCGAACACCACGTCCCAGACAGCACAGCCGGTCAGCAGGTTCGCCAGCACGCAGCCGATCGCCAGGCCGGGCACCGCCGCGACGGTGAACACCGGCAGAATCGTCAGCGCCTCGGAAAAGCGGACCTGGATGGCTCCGCTGGCCAGGTTGAACTGGGCCGCGAGCACCGTCAGCACCACATAGATGGCGGCAATCATACCGCCGGTTACCAGTTGCCTGGTTTTGATGTTATTCATTTCAGTTTCCCATCCTTTAGTTTTGTTTTAGGTGAGGAAGGTCTCGAACTCACCGCGCTTAAGGCGCCTGCGCATTATACCGTAAGATCGGTTATAAATCAAGCAAAAACGGCAGCGGAGTGTACCGCTGCCAATCTTTATTCCTGTTCCGTCTCTTCCTTCAGTCCGAAGGTAATCATGCTGCCCATGGACCGCAGGTTTGGCTGACCCTGGATAACTACCTTGCCGTTGAAGAACATGCAGGCCGTCCCGCCGCCGTCCAGGTTCAGGGCTTCCGTGCAACCCAGCTCCAGCATTTTGTCTGCCAGCCAGCTCAGGCGGACGCCGGCGTATTTGTCCTTCGGCCGTCCCCGGGCGATAATGGCGATATAGTGATAGGGTTCAATCATGCCCAGGCCGGTGAGGGGCTCCATCTGCTCATAGTAGCCGCAACCTTCCACCGCTTCCTTCTCGTTGATCTTTCCCTCGTGGATCAGCCAGGGACCGAAGGCAAAGGTATGCACCGCGCCCTGATCCAGATACTCCTGCGCGGTCAGCTCATCGGAAATATGGGTCTTCATGCTGCCGTCCTGATACACGGCCAGCGTATCCAGGCAGGGACGGTGCCGGCCGTACTTGCTGCCGGTTGCTTTTGTCTTCTCCCAGCGGATTTCTCCGTTGCGGATGATCACCCCGGGCTGCACCACATTCGTCTTCCGGAGGATATTCTGCTGCCGGGATCCGTAATAATCGTCCGACATGGCGAAAATACAGGGATGCTTCTGCACCAGCAGCTCCGGGCTGACCTGGTTGACGCCCTCCGGCCATTTCCCCTTCGGCGCGGTCAGGATCGCTTCCATCGGGGAATCTTCCGACGCCCAGATCTCCGCCACGCAGTATTCCCGGATTTTCTTTTTATTATATTGTTCCCGGACCCGGGTGATTTTCACCGACAGGTCCTTCGACGCGTACTGCCAGATTCCGTTTTCCGCGTCCTCCAGAAGGTATTCCTCCCCGGGATTCTCTCCGGTCAGGAAGCCCTTTTCGTCAAAGTGCCATTCCCCGGCAGCTTCCTCCGAAAGGGAGAATCCGGGTAGCAGAAACAGCAAAGCAAGCAAAAGAGCGGATAAGCGTTTCATGATATTCATCCTTGTTCCCCTGCCGCCTTACTTCAGTCCAAAAGCAATCATGCTGCCAAGGTTCCGGAGGTTCTTGGCCTCCATGTTTCCGTGAATGATGATTTTGTTGTTGAATGCCAGGGCCACCGTGTCACCGCCGTCCAGGTTCAGGGCTTCCGTGCAGCCGTACTCCAGCATCTTATCCGCCAGCCAGGTCAGCTTATAGCCCTGGTATTTCTTCGTCGGTCTGCCGGCAGTCACGATCAGGATATAGTGATAAGGCTCAATCATTCCCAGGGCTACCCGGGGCTCGGAATAGTTGTTGATCTTTTCCAGGTTCGGATGTACCTGTCCCTCCGACAGCAGCCAGGGGCCGAAGGCAAACACCTGCACTGCGCCCTGTTCCAGGTACTCCTCCGCGGTCAGCGCGTCGCAGTCAAAGGTCTTCATGCTGCCGTCCTGATATACCGCCATGGTATCCAGGTTCGGCCAGGAGCGCTTCTTTTTACTGTTGCGGGTTTTGGTGGCGATCACTTCACCGTTGCGGATGATCACGCCATGATAATCATACTTGGTTTTTCCCTTGCCGACAGGAATGATCCGCAGGCCGTACATATCGTCGGAAACCGCCAGCACAGAGGGGTTCTTTTCGATCAGATCCTCCACATGGCGCTGTTCCATACCGGCGTATGCCACGCCCTTCAGCTTCAGGCTGTCCTTGGGAGCGGACTGGATCACGCCCAGCGGGGAATCGGGAGAAGTCCAGATTTCCGCTACGCAGTATTCCTGCTTCTTTTTCTTCTTCGTCTGTTCCCGGAAACGGTTGATTTTAATCGACAGGTCTTTGGAAGCATACTGCCAGACGCCCTTGTCTTCGTCCTCGAGGATATACTCCTCCCCGGGATTGTCCTCCCCGGTCAGGAAGCCCTTTTCGTCGAAGTGCCAGCCGTCCTTCTCCGTCTCCTCCGCAAGGGAGAGGCCAGGCAGCAGGAGGAGCAGAACCATCAGCAGGCTTGTCAGTTTCTTCATCATCTTCATCGTTACGGTTTCTTCTTTCGAATATAGTACTTACGGAGGATTGCCGCGTTCAGCCTGGCCGGCAGCAGTTTATGCACATAGACCGCCAGGTGCTGATCCGGGCTGGCGACCCGTTTCCGGAAGGGAATCTTCTTTTTGTCCAGCGTCCGGGCAATCTTCCGGCCCAGGATATCCGGATCGGAGCCGTTATGCTCGTCATGGGCAATGACGGAAACAGAGCTTTCATATTCTGAGGCATAGGGAGAGGCGTCGGACATGGCCGCCGCGTGGGGACGGTACTTGTCGCTTCCGCTCCGGTGATCCCCGGGTTCCACCAGCATCACCTGGATGCCGAAGGGTTTCACCTCCAGGGCCAGGCACTCCGCATATCCCTCAATTGCGTGCTTGCTGGCAGTATAGGCGCTCTGGAAAGGAATCCCCATCAGGCCGTTAATAGAGGAAAACAGGACAATCTTTCCGTGTCCCTGCCTTCTCATCAGCGGAAGCACCGTCCGGTTGACCCGGACCATTCCCAGGTAATTGGTATCGATGACGCGGCGGAATTCCTCCGTGCCGGTTTCCTCACAGGAACCCAGCACCAGCATACCCGCGCACTGCACCAGCGCGTCCGGCAGGGCGATCTCCGCGGCTTTTTCGCAGAAGCGCCGGATACTGTCTTCATCCGTCACATCCAGCTTCAGGCGGTACATGCCGTCTTTTTCGCCTTCTTCAAAGCTGCGGGCGCCGGCAATCACGCGCCAGCCGTCCTTCTGCAGCTGCATAGCGGTATGAAGTCCCAGACCGCTGGAAGCGCCGGTTACCCAGACCGTTTTCTGCCCGTTCATGTTTCCCGACCTCCGCCCTTCTCCGTCAAGCCCGTTGAGTCACAACATATCACGGGATATTTTAATATACCCGCTCCCTTTTCGCAAGTATGGCCCGCAAAGCGGCTTCGCCAAATGAAGAATGAAAAATGAAGAATGAAGAATTGTGATTACTCTGTTCCAGATATTTAGCGTAATGGTGTTCCGATTGCATTGGATATCGGAACGGTCTCTGGCTAACACTCTTATTATTCATTTTTAAGTCTTCAGTTTTCAATATTCATTTCCAAATGAAAACACTCCCGAAGAAGCTTCGGGAGTGTTGATCATTTGGACTTATTTGTTCATTGCTTCCTGCACAGCCACGGCCACAGCCACGGTCATACCGACCATGGGGTTGTTGCCGGCGCCCAGGAATCCCATCATTTCCACGTGAGCGGGAACGGAGGAAGAACCGGCGAACTGCGCGTCAGAGTGCATACGGCCCATGGTATCAGTCATGCCGTAGGAGGCAGGGCCGGCAGCCATGTTGTCGGGATGCAGGGTACGGCCGGTGCCGCCGCCGGAAGCCACGGAGAAGTACTTCTTACCGGCTTCCCAGCGTTCCTTCTTGTAGGTGCCCGCAACGGGGTGCTGGAAACGGGTGGGGTTGGTGGAGTTACCGGTGATGGAGATGTCAGCGCCTTCATGCCACATGATGGCAACGCCTTCACGCACATCGTCCGCGCCGTAGCAGTTAACCTTGGCACGGTCGCCGGTGGAATAAGCGGTCTTCTTGACCACGGTCAGCGCGTGATCTTCCTTCACGTCAGCGGACAGGTAGTCATACTTGGTCTGCACATAGGTGAAGCCGTTGATCCGGGAAATAATCATGGCGGCGTCCTTGCCCAGGCCGTTCAGGATAACCCGGAGGGGCTTTTTACGAACCTTGTTGGCGTTCAGGGCGATTTTGATGGCGCCCTCAGCGGCAGCGAAGGATTCGTGGCCGGCCAGGAAAGCGAAGCACTCGGTTTCCTCGTCCAGCAGCATGGCGCCCAGGTTGCCGTGGCCGATACCGACCTGGCGCTGGTCCGCAACAGAACCGGGGATGCAGAAGGCCTGCAGAGCGGTGCCGATCCACTTGGCGGCTTCAGCAGCGTTCTTGGCGCCTTCCTTGATAGCGATAGCGGCGCCCAGTTCATAGGCCCACTTTACGTTTTCGAAGCAGATGGGCTGGGTGCTTTCCACGATGGAGTAAGCGTCAACGCCCTTGCCGTTGGTGAAAGCCTTCACCTCTTCGAAGTTTTTGAATCCGTACTTGTCCAGGACAGGCTGCAGCTGAGGCATGCGGCCTTCATAGTTCTCAAACAAAGCCATTTGTCTCACACCTCCCCTTATTCCTTACGCGGGTCAATCCACTTGACCGCGCCGTCTTCAGCCTTGAACCGGCCGTAAGTGCCCAGGTTCTTTTCGTACGCTTCATTGGGGGACATGCCCTTCTTGATAGCGTCCATCATCTTGCCCAGGCTCAGGAACTGGTAACCGCAGACCTGATCGTCCTTGTCCAGTGCCATCTTGACCACATAGCCTTCGGTCATTTCCAGGTAACGGGTGCCCTTTTCACGGGTGCCGTACATGGTACCGACCATGGAACGCAGGCCCTTGCCCAGGTCTTCCAGACCGGCGCCGATGCGCAGACCGTCGTCAGAGAAAGCGCTCTGGGTGCGGCCGTACACGATCTGCAGGAACAGTTCCCGCATGGCGGTGTTGATAGCGTCGCAAACCAGGTCGGTGTTCAGGGCTTCCAGGATGGTTTTGCCGGGCAGAATTTCACTGGCCATAGCGGCGGAATGGGTCATACCGGAGCAACCGATGGTCTCCACCAGTGCTTCCTCGATGACGCCGTTCTTCACGTTCAGGCTCAGTTTGCAGGTGCCCTGCTGGGGAGCGCACCAGCCGATGCCGTGAGTATAACCGGAGATATCTTTAATCTCCTTGGCCTGAATCCATTTTCCCTCTTCGGGAATCGGCGCGGGGCCATGATTCGGACCCTTCGCAACACAGACCATTTCTTCCACTTCTTTGGTGTATTGCATGTGAATCGGTTCCTCCTGTCTCAGGTTGATAATATTATGTTGATTGGTAACCAATTAAGTATAACACATCCGGTAAATTCTGTACAACCTTTAATTTGTAAAACAAACAGAGGGAAAGGCTAATTCAGAATTCAGAATTAATTACAATGTAACACGATGGTGTACCGATCAGTTTCCCGAACGTGGGCGGGCCGGGAGATCTTTCGACGCGGAATCCTTCGGATTCCTTGCTCAAGATGACAATGTGGAGGCTGCGGAGCGCAGAAACGGGAACGTAACAGAGGGACGGCCCTTTCCGTCACGGCCATTAGGCTGTGACCGCAGTGCCGTCCCTTACTGTCATATTCCCGCAATGCGTATGGGTGTTCCGTATAACGTTCCCGATTGCATACGGGCGAGGAGCCTCTCCGCAATCTCAATAGTCGTTACTCCACACTGTGGAGACAACTCCTTTTCGATTGACCTCACCTCTGACGAGATTTCTTCCCGCAACTTCAATGGTCATGGCCCCCACCGGGGAGACCATTTCCTTTCAGTTGACCTCAGAACCGATGAGATTTCCTCCACTCCTCTGTATGTGAACTGTTACCCAAATCAGAGATTTGGACAGTTCATCATGGAGGTCATCGGTTCTTCGCCCACTGGCTGCCCTCAGAGGTTCGCCCTTCGACGCGCTCAGGATGACAGTTTTAATTCAGGAATTATTTCATATCCTTATGAAAAAGTCGCCTGAGGAGAATCCTCATGCTGACATTTAATTCTGAATTCTGAATTCTTAATTCTGAATTACTTTATTGCTTTCAGCACTTCCCTGATGGCTGCGAACGCTTTTTCCGCGCTGCGCTTCACATTCTTTTCAAAGTCCGCGCCGGTTCCGTCAAATGCGTCGCTGATGCACTTGATAGACAGGCACTTTACGCCGCTGCGTTCACACACCCGGGCAATGGCAGCGAGTTCCATCTCACACAGGCCGCAGCCGGACTCCGCCAGTTTCAGCTTGGTCTCCCGGTTTTCCACAAATTTATCCGCGCTGGCTACTGAGATCTTCCGGATACCGGGAATCTTTTCCGTCACCAGGCTGATCAGATCCGCGTCCAGGGGAATGAACTCATCCGGATACTCCTCGTACTGACCCACTTTGGCAGCACCGAAGGCGGTGATATCAAAATCATAGTGCCAGGCCTTCTCCGCTACGAAGAGATCCTCCACCTTCAGGCTCCTGTCCAGGGCGCCGGTGACGCCGAAGTTCAGGATCAGCTCACAGCCGTATTTCACGATCAGCAGCATGGTGGCCGAGGCCGCGTCAATCTCCCCGCAGCCGGAGCACACGGCGTAGATTTCATGTCCTTCCATCCGGGTTCTATAGACGGTTCTGCCCGCAACAATCTCCTCGGTTCTCTCCTCCCCGCTCTGCAGGAAAGCTTCCAGTTCCCGGGTAATGGCAATCAAAAGACCTATTTTCATTGTCTCACCGTCCCTAACATTATATGATTCTTCATTCTTCATTATTTGAAAAAAGAAGGCTGTCTGATGACAGCCTTCTTTCATTCAAATCTTACTTCTGCATTGCGGCGATCTCAGCGGCCAGGTCATCCTTCCGCTTTTCGATGCCTTCACCGCGCTCGAAGCGGCTGAACTTCACAACGTCCAGCTCAGCGCCGGCAGCCTTGGCGATTTCGCCCATCAGACCCTTGATGTTCTTATCGGGATCCTTGACGAAGGGCTGCTCCAGCAGGCACACTTCCTTGTAGTACTTCTCGATCCGGCCTTCGACCATGCGGTCGACGATCTTCTCGGGCTTGCCTTCGTTCAGAGCCTGGGCGCGAAGGATTTCCTTTTCCTTCTCCAGCTTCTCAACGTCCACTTCCTCGCGGCGGACCGCTTCGGGCTTGGCAGCGGCAATCTGCAGGGCCAGGTCGTGAGCGAAGTTCTTCACGTCTTCGCTGGCACGGCCGGCAGCGTCAGCGGCCACTTCGACCATAACGCCGACTTTGCCGCCCAGGTGAATGTAGGTGGAAACCACACCGGTGGTCTCATAGCGGCTGAAGCGGCGGACGGAAATCTTCTCACCGATCGCCACGGTCGCGTCGCTGACCAGGTCGGAAATGGTCTTGCTGTTGTCGTCCACGAAAGCCTGAGCCATCAGGGCATCCACATCAGCGGGGTTGGCCAGGGCAACCTGCTTGGCCACTTTGTTGGCGAAGCCGATGAAGTTATCGGTCTTGGCAACGAAGTCGGTTTCGCAGTTCACTTCGACGATGGCACCGATGGTGCTGTCTTCGTTGGTGTACTGGGCCACAACGCCTTCAGCGGCGATACGGCTGGCCTTCTTGGCAGCCTGGCTCAGTCCCTTTTCACGCAGCCATTCAATGGCCTTGTCCATATCTCCGTCGCTCTCGACCAGGGCCTTTTTGCAGTCCATCATGCCGGCGCTGGTGCGCTCGCGCAGCTCTTTAACCATAGCGGAAGTAATTGCTGCCATTGGAATCATCCTCTCTTATTTCATTTACAGTGATGAAGACATTAAGAAATCATTTTTCATTCTTAATTCTTCATTCTTCATTTCGAATTACGCTTCGGTAGCTTCCTCAGCGGGCTTTTCTTCGGCTTCGGCAGGAGCTTCTTCAGCTTCAACCTGCTCGCCCTGCTTGCCTTCCAGCACAGCGTCGGCCAGCTTGCCGGCGATCAGCTTCACGGCGCGGATGGCGTCGTCGTTGCCGGGGATGACGTAGTCGATTTCGTCAGGATCGCAGTTGGTATCAACGATACCCACGATCGGGATGCCCAGGATGCGGGCTTCGGTCACGGCGATGTGCTCCTTGCGGGGGTCCACAACGAACAGGGCGCCGGGCAGCTTCTTCATCTCACGGATACCGCCCAGGTTGGTTTCCAGCTTTTCCCGCTCGTGGATCAGCTTGATAACTTCCTTCTTGGGCAGCACGTCGAACTGGCCGCTCTGCTCCATCTTGTCGATCTGGTTCAGGCGCTCAATCCGGGTGCGGATGGTCTTGAAGTTGGTCAGCATACCGCCCAGCCAGCGGTTGTTGACATAGAACATGTTGCAGCGCTTGGCTTCGGATTCGATGGATTCCTGAGCCTGCTTTTTGGTGCCGACGAACAGGATGCTCTTGCCTTCCATCGCGATGTCGCGGACGAAAGCATAAGCTTCATCAACCTTGCGGACTGTCTTCTGCAGGTCGATGATGTAGATGCCGTTACGTTCGGTGAAGATGTACTGCGCCATCTTCGGGTTCCACCGGCGGGTCTGATGACCGAAGTGTACGCCGGCTTCCAGAAGCTGTTTCATGGAAATGACTGCCATAGGGGTTCCCTCCTTGTTATTTTCCACCCCTTTCCCTTGTGCGGCCGGCCACCGCGGTGCGCGGCACAAGCAGTCGCAGGGAAAAGGTGCGTAATCGGATGGATTTTACCATACATTTCAACCAAAAGCAAGTTTTTCCGAATGGATTTCTTTCTTTACTTTCTAAGGCTTCCGATGGTATAATCTGACCAGGCAAACGGCCGAAAATTACATTTTTACAACATGGAGGTAAGTCATTATGAAATGGGTATGTCCCGTATGCGGATACGTACACGAAGGGCCCGAACCGCCCGAAAAGTGCCCCGTCTGTAAAGTTCCCGGTTCCAAGTTCATCAAGCAGGAAGGCGAAATGACCTGGGCTGCCGAGCATGTGATCGGCGTCGCCAAGGACGTTCCGGAAGAAATCAAGGCCGGTCTGCGCGCCAACTTTGAAGGCGAATGCACCGAAGTCGGCATGTACCTGGCCATGGGCCGCGCCGCTGCCCGCGAAGGCTATCCGGAAATCGCCGAATACTGGAAGACCGCCGCTTTTGAAGAAGCGGAGCACGCTGCCAAGTTCGCCGAGCTGCTGGGCGAGGTTGTCTCCGCCAGCACGAAGGAAAACCTGCGCGTCCGCGTGGAAGCCGAGAACGGCGCCACCCAGGGCAAGACCGACCTGGCCAAGAAGGCCAAGGAGCTGGGCCTGGACGCCATCCACGACACCGTGCATGAAATGGCCCGCGACGAAGCCCGCCACGGCAAAGCCTTCAAGGGCCTGCTGGAACGGTACTTCGGAAAGTAATTTCCTATACATCCCAACCGGGGCAGAACGGACGCGTTCCGTTCTGCCCTGTTTATTTGCAAAAAAACAACACGGAAAAAGAAAAAAAGCCGGTTCTATTTTTCTCTATCCGGTGTGGTATCCTGCGCGCTTTCATGCTATCCTGTGTACAAATCAAAGCTATTCCTGCAGTATGAAGAAACCGGAGGTCACCGGAATGAACAAATCCGACTTGCTGCGCACCCTGAAATCCTTTTTCCTGGAAAAGCTGCCGAAGGCTCTGCTTTTCTATATCCTTGCGCCGCTTTTGTGCGTCATCTTCCTTTCCGGACCCATCGGCGAAGCAGCCCGCCGGAGCGAAACCGCCGCTTTCCTGATCCTGCTGGCCGCCCTGGCCGCCGTGATCCTGAACTGGCTGGTCTATACGGTCCGCCGCCGGAAACACCCTTCCACCCTGGTGTTTTCCTACGGCGTCCTGTGCCTGCTGATCGCCGCGTATATGGAGCATGAGGCAGTGCCCGCGGACAGCGCCCTGTCCGCCACCCTGGCCATCATCTGCGGTTCCCTGATGATGATCTTTTTCCTTGTGCTCAGTCACTGGTTCGCCTCACGCCGCCATTCCAAAGCAGCCCTTGCTATCGCCGTCGGCCTCCGGATTGCCTTCGGTGTGGTCCTCTTCTTCATGGCCTGCCAGGTCTTCCGGGATTTTGAGACCCGCTGCGTCTCCCGGGAAACCTGGATCACCACAGCGATCCTGATCGCCCTCCTGCTGGCGGCCGCAGCGCCGCGGCTGCTTACCCTCATCCGCCGTTCCTTCCTGCGCCGCCGGGCCACCGCCCAGACGGAAGGGACCATTACCCGGATCATCGGGGAGACCCATCTGGACCTGGATGACGATCCCGTCACCCTGTTCCACTGCACGGTTCAGTATACCGTCAGCGATCACTCCTATGAAACGCAGGCCAGCGTGACCCGCCATTTCCTCCGGAGATATGGGAAAGAGAACTTCATCGGCCGGAAAATCCCCGTTTTTTATGACCCGTCCGATCCGGCCAAAGCGTTTATGAACCGGATCGACCGGCACGTCCTCGATCAGAAGGAGGAAGAACGGGAACAGGCGAACGGTACGGCACCAGCTTGAAATACCCCGTCGTATCCTTTATAATGCGAGCAGAAACTTCCTTATCTGATAATGACTTATTCTGAATTCCGGGAGGTGTGTCACACAGTGTTTGGTAAATTTATGATTGCTTTTCTGGTTATCCTTGCCGTGCTTGCGGGCATCGGTTACTGGATGAAGAAACGCGAGGCCTTCAAAAAAGGAGACATCAAAACGCCGGATCAGGCACTGAACAATGTGGCTGACCTGGCGGATAATTTCAACCGTGCAAGGTATCAGGACCAGGATGGCAAATAACCAAAACCGGACAAGGGGACGGTTCTTTTGTCTGGTTCTGTTGTCCCTTCTTCTGCTGTTCAGCGCCTTTCCGGCCGGTGCTGAATCCGCTGAGACTATTATTTATGAAGGAAACGCTTACCCCCGGGACGCCGAGTATATCGACCTGGGGGATTTTGTCGTTACGGACTTTGACGCCTTTACCGCGTTTCTGGACCGGATGCCCGCCCTGCGCCAGGTAGACATGTGGCAGAACCGGATGACCTCCGGCCAGTGTGACATGCTGGCCGCCCGTTATCCCGGGATGCGCTGGGGGTGGACCATGGTCATCAAAAACTGGAACCATGAGCACCTGATCCGCACGGACGCCACGTCCTGGTCCACCCTGCACAACAACAAGAGCGCCAAGCACAGCAGCGAGGATCTTTCCGTCCTGAAGTACTGCTGGAACCTGATGGCGCTGGACGTGGGCCATAACAAGATAGACAGTTTGGAATTCCTGTACGATCTGCCGAACCTGCGGGTGCTGATCCTGGCCTGCAACGCGGTCACGGATATCACCCCCATTGCCACCCTGCAGCATCTGGAATATGCCGAGCTTTTCAACAACAAAATCAACGATATCACGCCGCTGAAGGACCTGCCCCACCTGATGGACCTGAACCTGGGCTTCAACCGGATTGCGGACCTGAGCCCGCTGGAGAACATCAAAACGCTTCAGCGTCTCTGGCTTTTCTCCTCCCAGCGGATCAACAAAGCCCCCGATCCCCTGGCGGTGGAAGCTCTCCACGCCGCCCTTCCGGACGCGCAGATCGATACCGTGCATCATCCCACCACCGGCACCTGGCGCTACGTCTCCGGCAACCGGAAACATCCCCACTATGCCGCCATCGTCCAGATGTTCGGGGAAGACCACCTGCATCCCCGGTATGAGTATGTTCCCTTTGAGGACAGCTGGACCCCGGAAGGCACAGCCGTACCGGTTGAAACCCCGTCTCCCGTGGCGGAAGGACCGGCGCTTCCCCTGAACACTCCCCAGGATTTTTCCGACAGGGGCTACCTGCTGCCCGTGGACTTCTCCGCCGGCAAAGCGCCGAAGCCGGAAGGATATATCAGCGGTCACGAATATACCGATTCCACCATTTCCGTCCAGACCGGGGAAGGCAACACCGGCTCCTGTGATTACTGGTATGCCCGGATTCAGCTGACTGACGCTTCCCAGATCCGGACCATAGCCGCCAGCCGGGACGGCAGTTTCCGCAATTTCGGCCAGATGGACGCGCTCCGGCTTTCCGGCCTGTCCGGCGCTGTTGTCGCAGTCAACGGAGACTGCTGGAACAGCAGTGAGAAAAAGAACATGGGCTATATCATCCGCCAGGGCGTCCTGTACCAGAACAACCTGGGCGCCGCCGGGAGCTGGGATTCCATCCTGATGGACGTGCTCCTGATCGACGAGGACGGGGATTTCACCGTCCTGAAGAAACCCACGGAAGGAAAAATACCCGGTCTCCTGAACGGAAAACGGGTACTGAATGCTTTCTCCTTCGGCCCGCTCCTGGCGGAAAACGGCGAAGTGGTCAAAAACTATCATGAGGCTGATTTCTGGCTGGACATGGCCGCGGACAAGGCCCGTCAGCGCATGTGCATCTGCCAGACAGGCCCGCTGCAGTACCTGGTGCTCTGCTGCGCCGGCCCCTATAAGGACAACGCGGGCATGACCCTGCGGGAGCTGGCTGAACTGGCCGTCTCGCTGGGCGCGAAAACCGCCTACAACCTGGACGGGGGCTATTCCACCCTGCTCTATTTCAACGGTGCCCGGCTCAATGAGTGCGGAAGCCGGGAACACCGCCGTCTCCAGGATATTATTTACTTTGCTTCGGCGGAGTAGCCTGCTCCTCCGATTTACTCTTTTTCCAGGCTTCCTTGTACAGCCGCTCCAGGGAACGTTCCGTCCCGGGGCGGTAATTTTTTTGCAGGTATTCCGCGATGCTGCCCTGAACGCCGATCACTTCCCGGCGGAATTCCCGGGCAGAGGTGCGCAGCGCCTCGTTGCCCAGGGCAATCAGCTGTTCCGGCCGGTCGGAGGTGACCACCCGGACCCTCGCCCGGTTCCGGGCCAGCAGGGTTGTTTTTTCAATATAGGCGTCCGCGGTCTGCGCCTCCCGGGTATAGACCACATAGATATTCTTGTATTTTTCCGCGGAGCCGGGATTGCCTTTCACCTTATAGGCATCGAAAACCAGGATCACTTCCCGGCCTGTCATGCCCGCGTAATCGCACATCAGCTCTGTCAGCTGCATCCGGGCCGCGTCAAAATTATCCTGCACCCGGTCCTTCCACTCATCCCAGGCAAACAGCACATTATAGCCGTCCACCAGCAGGATTTCCCCTTCCGGCGCCGGCGGCCGTTTTTCCGCCGGCGCGCTTTCCGCCGGCGTTTCCTTCGGCACAGGGTTCATCAGCCTGCGGGCCTTCACCGGTCCGTAGGTTTTTTCAAAAATCAGGCGCAGCGCCTCTTCTTCCTCCGCGGAACCCCGGTAAGCGGACACGCTTCCAGTCCGGACTGCCGTTACAGGCTCCGCCGCTGCTTTCCGGTCCTCCTTCAGGGGAAGATGCATATACTGTTCCACCTGGTCCCAGGGAACCGAAACCCCGGCCCCGTGGGAACAGAACACGGAGTCCGCCGGATTCATCACATCCCGGAGCGGATCATAGCCCTTCTCCAGGATCACCTTCTCCGCGTCCGCGCAGGGAAGATACGCGGAAAAGGAAGCGGACATCCGTCCTGCCCCACCGGTCCGCGCGCTGAGCTCCCGGGCATAGTCCCGGCAGGCGGAAGCCGGCACCACTACCCGGAGCTTCCGGAGTCCTTCCTCCGCGTCCTCCGGTCCCTCCGGCTTTCCGCCCATCAGGGTCAGATCGTTCATCACCCGACCGAGAGATTCCTGGGGCACGGTCACCTCCAGAGCCAGATAAGGCTCCAGCAGCACGCAGCCGGCCTTCATCAGTCCCTGGCGGACCGCCCGGTAGGTGGCCTGCCGGAAATCCCCGCCCTCCGTATGCTTCAGGTGAGCCTTTCCGGCGATCAGGGTAATCTTCATATCCGTAATCGGGGCGCCGGTCAGGATGCCCCGGTGTACTTTTTCCTGCAGATGGGTCAGGATCAGCCGCTGCCAGTTCAGCGCCAGATCGTCCGTGGAAACATCCGTGTCAAAGACCAGGCCGCTGCCGGCAGGAAGCGGTTCCATCCATAAATGCACCTCCGCGTAATGGCGCAGCGGTTCATAATGGCCCACGCCCTCCGCCGGAGACATGATGGTTTCCCGGTACAGGACGCTGGTTTCACCGAAGGTGATTTCGATACCGAAGCGGTCCTTCATCTGCCGGCGGAGCACCTCCAGGTACACGTCCCCCATGGAGTGCACCCGGATTTCCCGGCGGGCTTCCACAAACTCTGTCTGCAGCAGCGGTTCCTCTTCCGTCAGCGTCTTCAGGCAGTCCAGCACCTTGTGCAGGTCCTCCCCCGGACCGGGAATCACCCGGCAGGCATAGCAGGGGCGCAGGGTCTGCTCCCCTCTGATATATTCCGCGCCCAGGCCATCCCCGGGCATGGCCTTCGTCAGTCCCGTGACGCAGCACAGCTCTCCGGCTTCCGCCCGCTGCGCCGAAGTATACCGGGCTCCGGAATACTGCCGGATCTCGGCAATCTTTTCCGTCCAGGAATTCTCCCCGGTACCGCCGGTCACCTGATCCCGGGTTTTCAGTTCCCCGCCGGTCACCTTCAGGAAAGTCAGCCGGTTGCCCTGGGGATCCCGGGCAATCTTATACACCCGCGCGCCGAATTCCTTCGGCCAGGCCGTTTCCTCCGGGAAGGCGGCCAGGAAGTCCAGCAGGGGTTCCACGCCCTCATTCCGCAGGGCCGCGCCGAAGAAGCAGGGAAACAGTTTCCGGTCCCGGACCAGGGAGCGGATCCGCTTTTCCGGTACGGTTCCGTCCCGCAGATACAGGTCCAGGCAGGTTTCATCGCACAGGGCGGCGGCTTCCGACGGATCGCCCGTGAAATCCGCAATCCGGTCGGACAGTGTTCCCAGCGCCGAAATCAGTTCCTTCCGATCCCCGGTGTACCGATCCATCTTGTTGACAAACAGCACCACCGGAATCCCGCTGCGCTCCAGCAGCTTCCACAGGGTCCTGGTATGGGACTGGACGCCCTCCGTGGCACTGATCACCAGCACCGCGGCGTCCATCACGCTGATGGCCCGCTCCGTTTCCCCGGCAAAGTCAGTATGCCCGGGCGTATCCACCAGCGTCAGGTCCGTTTTCCCCCAGGTCAGCCGCGCCTCCTTGGAGAATATGGTGATCCCGCGTTCCTTTTCCATCTGCTCCGTATCCAGGAACGCGTCCCCGTGGTCTACCCGGCCCTGCCGGCGCACGACACCGCTGAGAAACAGCATGGCTTCGGACAGAGTGGTTTTGCCCGCGTCCACATGGGCCGCCAGACCCACCGTCAGCTTTCCCGCCATGGCTGTTTCCCTCCTTCCTGTCTGTACATGTCAAATAATATCTTAAAAGTATACCAGCATTCTACTGTCTTTGTCCATTTATAAAGGCTTACGGTATATTCATTGTTCATTGTTAATTGTTAATTGTATTGACTTCCCTTCCGCCAATGCTTATGATTAAGCCAGAAAGAGAAACGGGATTTTCCGTTTCCGATCAGGAAAAAGAAAGGAAGAGGTCACATGAAGTACGAATGTCCCTGCGGTTATATTTACGATCCTGAAGTCGGCGATCCGGAAGGCGGCATTGCGCCCGGCACTGCCTGGGAAGATGTTCCTGAGGATTGGGTCTGCCCTGTCTGCGGTCTCGGAAAGGATGCCTTTACTCCCGTCTGAGGCTGAAAGTTGTCTATGAATATTGTATGTCTTGACCTTGAGGGAGTGCTGGTACCTGAGATCTGGATTGCCTTTTCCCAGGCCAGCGGCATCCCGGAACTGAAGCGCACCACCCGGGACGAGCCGGACTATGACAAGCTGATGAAATGGCGGCTGGGCATCCTGCGGGAGCACGGCCTGGGCCTGAAGGATATTCAGGATACCATTGCCACCATCGATCCCATGCCCGGCGCGAAGGAATTCCTGGACACCCTGCGCAGCGAAACCCAGGCGATCATCCTGTCCGATACCTTTACCCAGTTTGCTTCTCCCCTGATGAAGAAACTGGGATGGCCCACCATCTTCTGCAACGAGCTGGAGGTGGGGGAAGACGGCATGATCACCGGTTACCGCATCCGGGTGGAAAAGAGCAAGCTGACCACCGTCAAAGCCCTGCAGAGCATCGGCTTTGAGACCATCGCCGCCGGCGACAGCTACAACGACCTGGGCATGATCCAGGCCAGCAAGGCCGGTATCCTGTTCCGCTCCACTGAGCAGATCAAAAAGGATTATCCGGAGCTGCCCGCCTGCGAAACCTATGACGAGCTGCTTGCCCAGATCCGCAAGGCGCTGTGAACAAAACCAAGGGACCAAAAGAGGGAGAGCCACAGAATTGTGACTCTCCCTTTTCCTTTGGGAAACCAGGGCTCCGGAATCAGGCTCCGAAGATCTGGTCCAGGGTATCCTGAACCACCTGCTTGTATTCCTCCTGCAGCTGGGCGGGGGTCAGGTCGCCGTTGATGAATTCAACCAGCGGCATCTGCTCCAGCACGGTGCCGGCAAAGTCAACCACCGTCTTTTCGCCCATCTTCTTCATGATTTCAAAGTTCCACTCCTGCAGATCCAGCTTGTCGGAAGTGGTGGTATACCACCATTCCAGTTCTTCCGGATCATCCCGCAGGGCAACATCGTCATGGTACCAGTTCTGATAGGCACGGAAAACATCATAGACCAGTTTCGGGTTCTCGATGCCGACGGGGATGAAGTAGAAGCTGCCGGCAGCGATCTTGGTGGCGTTCGTTTCGGCATTGCCGTGCGGTCCGATGGGGTAATCCACAAAGACCATGTCGAAGTCCAGCGTGGTTTCGGCCTTGCCGTCCCAGTTATAGTCATCATAGTTGGCCATGATCCAGGCGGCGGTTGTGGTGAAGGCCACCTTCTTGTCACGGTACAGCCAGCGGCAAACGTCCCAGCCGTTTTCTTCGGGCAGCGGATAAGCAGCCTTGTCCGTGGTCCACAGATCCTGCAGGAACTTCAGGGTTTCGCCCATCTCCACAGAGGACAGGTTCTCCTTGGGGGTGGAGGCCAGGGTTGTGCCGTTGGACATGTACCAGTAGGGCAGGCAGTCGGTGATCCAGGCGCCGTAGCCGTAAACATCCGTCACGCCGTCGCCGTCGTTATCCTTGGTCAGGGCGATGCAGTACTCCCGGAACTTGTCCCAGGTCCATTCGCCGCGGGCGGCCAGTTCCCGGGGATCCTCCAGGTTGGCTTCCTCGATCATCTGCAGGTTGAAGGCCAGCGGATAAGTCGCGGCCACCTGGTCCTCCGCGCCGTTGACGGTCAGCAGGGACACAGCGCCGCTTTCCAGGGCCACATAGTTCATGACGGTGTCGTTATGGGTGAGCAGCGGATCGTCGGGATCCAGCACGTCACGCAGGTCCATGGCATAGCCGTTCATCACAGCGGGAACACCCCAGCCCAGCTCGACCATGTACACGTCGCAGTCCGGTTCGCCGGCCAGGATGGAGTTGTTCACGGAATCCTGCACGCCGGCATAGGTCAGGTTCTGGAATTCGTAGGTCACGCCGTAGGTGTCCTCGATATTCTTCACGTTGTCGAAGCGCATGAGGTCGGTTTCCTTGCCGGTGGCGGCTTCATTGTCTTCCCAGGATTCGTCGTTGGAGTCATAGTAGATGTCCCACCACAGACCGATGGTGATATTCCGGGGATCTTCCGCCAGCGCTGTTACAGCCATGGAAAGTACCATGATCAGTGCCAGCAGCATCGCAGTCAGTTTTTTCATAAGTCAGTTTCTCCTTTCCAGAAATCAGGTCATCACTTGATTGCCTGGCCCACGGCCACAGCATAAACATTCCAGGCAGAGGAGCTTTCGCACTGCATCATAGCGCCCCAGGTGGACTTGTCCTCACCGCAGAGCGCCTCGATCTGCTCATAGGTCACCTGCGCGATTTTGCCGTCCGCCACATCCGCGCCGTCATTGCCCACGCGCATCCAGCCGGCTGCCGCCCAGGGCATGACCAGCCACATATTGCCGTCCTCAGATTCATAGGAAATGGTCACAACGCTACCGGGCACCAGGGCGTCGATGATTTCCTGCGGCATTTCCAGGCCGTCCTGCGCCCAGGCGCCGGCGGACTTGGTGAAGCCGGGGAATTCAACCAGGTTGGTCAGGCCGAAGAATTCCGCCTTCTGGCCCACACGGACGCCGTAAACCTCCCAGGGAGAGGAGCCTTCACACTGCATCATGGCGCCCCAGGTGGACTTGTCCTCGCCGCAGAGCGCAGCGATCTCTTCATAGGTGATATAAGCCTTGCCGCCCATCTTCACTGCGGTTCCCTGGGATACGCGCATCCAGCCGGCAGTTGCCCAGGGCATGACCAGCCAGATATCGCCGTCTTCGGAGCTGTAGGTGATTTCCACCACGGAACCGGGCACCAGCGCGTCAATGATTTCCTGCGGCATTTCCAGGCCGTCCTGCGCCCAGGCGTCGGCGGACTTGGTAAAGCCGGGGAATTCCACCGCGTTCTTCAGCACGATGCGGTTCGCCCGCTGGCCGACACGTACAGCGAAGACTTCCCAGTCGGAAGCGCTTTCGCACTGCATCATGGCACCCCAGGTGGACTTGTCTTCGCCGCAGAGGGCCTCGATCATCTCATAGGGAATCTGGGCAATGTTCTTGCTGTTGTTGATGGCAGCGGTTCCCTGGCCTACGCGCATCCAGCCGGCGGTTGCCCAGGGCATTACAATCCACATGGAGCCGTCCGCACTCGCGTATTCCACTTCCACCACGGAACCGGGCACCAGCGCGTCAATGATTTCCTGCGGCATTTCCAGGCCGTCCTGCGCCCAGGCGCCGGCAGACTTATGGAAATCCGGGAACTCAACAGCGTTCGTCAGGGCGACGAGGTTGCTCATATCCCGCTCGGAAGCTTCCGCCACGTATTCCGCAGTCGGATCCAGCGCGATGGCGTTGCCTTCCGCGTCCAGGAACTGGATGTTGTCCAGGTAGAAGGTGGCGGGTTCGCCGCCGGCCTGATCTTCACGGGAGATCATGATGTAATTGCCCGCGCCGGCAACAAACGGCGCCTTGAAAGCAATCTTTACATTGCGCGGATTCTTTTTCTCCATATAGACAGACCAGTCAGCCTTGTTCTCATCCGCGTTTTCGCCGGTGTAGCTGTACACCACGCCGGAAACCGCGTAGAACTTTCCGTCCGCGGCCTTGTCAACACCGATGTCAAAAGTGACAGCGGCAACGTCAGCCAGCTTTTCGCCGGCCAGGCCCTCCAGATTCAGGGCCACATAGGGGATCCCCTGAGCAGCGACGCGCAGCGCCTTGGAACCGTTGTAATCCACAACTTCCAGGGACGCGGCGGCATCCGCGTTCGGTTTGACGGCGGAGACGCCGAGGAAGGCAAACACGCCGTCCTCAAAGTCAAGCACGTTCACCGGATCGGCGGACGCCCAGGAGCACATACCGATTGCCATCACGGCAACCAGCAACCAGGAAATGAGTTTCTTCACGGGACTTTCCTCCTTTTATTTTTTACCCGATCCCGGGTAATTAACAATTTCACAGCGGGCTCAGCCCACAATGCCGGAGCGTTCCACGCCCTCGATAAACCGCCGCTGCAGCACCAGGTAGATCACCACAACCGGCACCAGCACCAGCACCACGCCGGCGTCAAAATAGAGCTGCTGTTCGCGGATGGTCAGCACCTTTTCCGCGTTGGCAATGACGTTGATCAGCGACTCCAGTTTCCGGGTCACCAGGATGGAGTCGGAAATGTTGAAGGTGTTGGCAAAGAATGAATCGTTGTACTGCCAGACAATGGAGAACACCGCGACGGTTATGACCGCCGGCGCCGCGTTCGGCATCATGATGGTGAAATAGGTCCGGGCGGTGCCGGCTCCGTCCACCAGGGCCGCCTCCTCAATCTCCTTGGGCAGGCCGCGGAAAAACTGGTTGAAAATATAGATGTACAGGCCCGACCGCAGTCCGCAGCCGAACACGGACATAATGACCGTCGGCCAGGCTGTCTGCAGCAGGTTGATTCCCTTGCCGCCGTTGAACAGTCCCACAATTCCCAATGGATTAAAGAAGCGGAACGTTGTATACAGCGGGAACTGGATCGTATTCAGCGGGATCACAATCATCACCAGCACAAAGCCGAACAGCAGTCCCTTCAGCGGGAATCTGTAGCGGGCAAAGCCGTATCCGACCATCGAGCAGATCAGCAGCTGGATCAGGGTCACCCCGGTCACGTACAGCAGCGTATTGCCCAGAATCGGCAGATAATCCAGATACTTCAGCGCCATGCTGTAGCGTTCCAGCGTGGGGCTGATCGGAATCGTGAACACCATGGGGTTAATGGAATCCTGCCGGGAAAAGAACGAGTTCGTGATGATATTGATCACCGGCGCCAGGATGACATAGCTGATTCCCGCAATGACGATCAGGCGGAAAAGACCGAGGACCAGGTTCTTCATGCCGTTCAGGGCTTTGTCGCGCTGGTTGGCGTAGGCGGGAGAATTCCGGAAGCCCTGCCATGTGAGCTTGCCCTCCGGCGCCGCTTTGGTTGTCTGCATGTTCTTTCTCCCTCCCCGTCAGTTGTAGTAGAAGGTCCGCCTGTTCAGCAGGTAAACGATCAGGCCCAGGATCAGGATGGTAATCAGCGTGGAAACCACGGAGAACGCGGAGGACAGCCCGTAGTTGTAAAGCTCCTTGTAGGTACGGGTCGCCAGGCTGACCACCTCGCTGGAGGAAAACCGGTCCACGATCGTGTAAATCGTGTTCGTGATGATGTGAGGCATTACCATCGGAAAGGTCACCTTCCAGAAGGATTCATACCCCGTCGCGCCTTCAATCCGGGCCACCTCATACAGGGAGCCGGGAATGGACTGCAGCGCCGCGATGAACAGGATAATCTGCACACCCGATCCCTTGATGATTGAGGAGATCCGGTTGACCGCGTCCACAATGTAGCCGAGAATGGATTCCGGGATCGCCAGATCACCGAAAAGGCTCATGTAATATGACACGGAGACCGTTCCTGCCTGCGCTGTTTCCAGGTTTGCGGAGGAAACGCCGGCGTTCACCAGTTCCGTTGCGCGGGTAATGGCGGAACCCACCGCGTCCGCGCTCAGGATGATCGGCAGGAAAAAGATTGCCCGCACCAGGGCCCTGCCTTTGAACTTCCGGTTCAGGAGCATGGCCACAAACAGGCTGAAGAAGATGATCATCGGCAGGTCAATCAGCATGTCCATCACGGAGGAGGCCAGCGTCTGCTTGAAGGTTGCGTGGCTCGTGAACGCCTCCAGATAGTTGCCGAAGCCGATATATTCCTTCGTCATTCCCGTCGCGGCGTCCAGGCCGATTCTGGACAGGCTGAATTCTCCCAGCTGCACCAGGCATCCGGCATAAAACACCAGGAAACCGATCAGCCACGGAAGGATGAACCAGTATCCGCGCACGGCGTTCCTCTGCTCAAAGGAAAGATGAAAAATACGATTCTTTCTGCGGATGCCAGTCATTCGTTTTCTCCTCCGACCGCCAGATAATCCATTGCCGGGATCCGGTATCCGTCCGCCTCCGCGTCTTTCTCCCCGCTGTTCACATACAGCACCGTGCCGTTGGAATAGGTCACGCGGGCCAGCGTATCGCCGAGCCGGTCATGCCGGAGCATTTCCGCGCCGCTCACCCGAGCCAGGGCCCCGTTGACAAAGCGGTAGCTTTCCGCCGCTTCTTCCTTCCAGGCAGAGAACGTTGTGGCGTAATTGTTGTTCAGCCCGGTGTATTTCATGTCCGCCGCGTCCTTCCAGGTAAACGTGTAATGGGTTGACGCGCCGTACTCAATCAGGTGAAGCAGGCTCACCCGACGGTTTTCGCTCTGCATCAGGTTCAGCGGGGATCCGCAGTAATCTGCCGATCCGTGGAGGATCAGCTCCCACAGCGGAATCTGTTCATCCACAATCGCGAACATCGTCGCTTCCACCGGCGCGTTGATCACGTGCCGGATATAGGGGAAGCTGTAATCATTTCCGCCGGACACCATCAGTTCCCGTCCGCCGGCGCCGATCACCTCAAAGGCATGCTTCACCAGGTCCAGGTCAGCCTCCCGGCTGATGACGTTTGTCCGCCGCTTGTCCGCGTGCACCTCGTTTCCCAGGTCCCGCAGGGACAGCGCGTCCAGCTCCAGCCTGTCAGCCGCTTCCGCCATCTTCGCGGCATACCGGGGCAGGAACCGCGGGGACAGGAGCATATAGCCCCGTTCGGCAAAGCCCAGGGTTGCCATACGCCGCAGGGACACGGGATTGATCACGCCCAGCTCCGCCGCGTAGCCCTTGGCGTAATACCGGCTGGCTTCCTCGCTGCGCAAAAAGCCTTTCGCAATCTCAGTCACCAGCTGGATTGCCGCGTCCGGATACACCTTTCCGCCGGCGTTTTCAGCCGCCGCGCGCAGGGTCTTCAGTCCCTTTTCCCCGCCCAGCTCGTTCAGCACGGATACATGGCTGACCGGATCATGGTAATAACCGCCGTTCATCCACCCCTGCAGGTTCACCCGCAGGTTGCCGATCTGTTCCTGCCGCAGGCTGTCCAGGATTTCCTCCGCCTGGCCGAAGGTGGTCATCGGCATCACCCGCAGGTACTGGACGCCCATCCAGTGCGCGGTTTCCCGCACACCGCTGAGAATGTCACAGTAGAAGGGAATATCGCCCTCCGCTTCCGCTTTCAGCTTCAGGGTGCCGTCCGCCAGGAGGGATTCCCTCACCGCCTTTGCCAGGCCGTTATATCCGGTATATTCCCCGTCCAGGATCCGGTAGGTTACGGCGCAGTCCACCGGATAGGAATCCTGCTCCGCGACAATCGCTTCCTCCCCGGCCACCATGAGGGTATCCGTCCTTCTCAGGCCGAAGGTAAAGTAAGCGTAGTTATAACTGTTGTTCCTGCCCGCCACGTCCGCCGTTACGGAGGCCAGCGACGCTCCGCGTCCGCAGGAAACCAGCAGGCTGTAATCCTCCCGGCAGATGCCGAAAAGGGCCAGCCTGGCCGTCTGCGTATTCTGCGTGGCGGTAAAATCGCTGTCGATCAGGTCCAGGTCATAGATGCTCTGATTGTACTGGGGCGCGGTGTTCTTGCCGTTATTGAAGCGGATCAGGGCGCCGCTGCCGTCCGGCACCACAATGCCGCCCTCCTCTGCCGTACCGGCAGCGCCGAAGAAGGGCAGCAGCTGAATGGACCGCACCTTTCCGCCGCCCGCCTCCATGATCTCCCCGTGCGGGATCGTGACCGTCAGCCCGTCCAGCGTCAGCGTATAATCCAGGGCGATCACGAAGGATGTGCTTTCCGCGGTTTCCGATTCCTCCGCTTCAGCCAGCGCTTCCATTTCCGCGTAGTCCTCCATGGTGAAGCCGGCCTTCCGCGCATCCGCGTCAATCTGCTGCCGGTTGCGGGCCGTTACGCCCTGGGACTTGAGCACATACAGGCCGCTTTCCTCATCCAGGACATAGGACTTGGCCGCCTGTTTCTTTCCGGCGGACGACAGGACCTCAAACCATTCAGCGGTCATCTGCCGCGGGACCAGCATCAGCTTCTCATTGGACAGGGTATAGACCGCCCGGAAGCCGTTCTCCAGCTGGAGATATTCCACCTGGCCGTTCTCCACGCACTTGGAATAGGAGCTCCAGGGCGTTCCTTCCCGGGAATTGGTATCCAGGTAGTTCAGGATAAACTGACTCTTCAGGTTCCCCTGGTTCAGCCCGGAGCGGGCCACCGGATCCTCCGCCGCGTCCTGCGGGTTGGAATAGACAACGCGCCCGCTTTTCCGGTCCCGCAGGGCGATCTCCGCGGTCTTCTCATTCAGGTACAAGGCCAGGTTGTCGTTCTGCGTTACCAGTGCGAAGCCGGGTACGCCGTTTTCCGGATCCTTCTGCGTTTTCAGGGCTGCGGCTTCCGTTTTTTCCGCGGGCTGCTGCACATAGAGCCGGTATTCGTCATACCCCCGGTAATGAACCAGGTACCAGCCCAGGAACAGCCCCGCGCCGATAACGACCAGCGCCGCGAGAATCCACAGCGCACGCCGGACCGCAGTCGGGAGGCGCAGCCTGTTTTGTTCATTCATTCTGCGTTCCCTCCTTACACACGGAAAACCAGTTCCATATAGATGCCCCGGAAAAACGAATACACCTGGGTAATAAAGTTGATCACCAGCAGCCCCAGGAAAATGATGACCAGCATCGCCACAACCGTGAGGAAGAGCGTCACCAGCGTTTTGCCGAAGGTGTAGTTATGCACCTGCATAATCCCGATGAGCAGCATGCCAACCGTATAGGCGGTGCCCAGTCCCATGAGGATGGTGTAGAACGCCTCCTCGTTTTCCGCCACCAGGTGAGAAACAGCCGTCGCCGCCACCGTGGTTGCAAGCATGGGGAACAGCGCGTAGCCCACCGCGATGAGGATATCCTTAAACCTTCCCTCGCCCTCCATGAGGCAGGTGACGGACCAGTTGCCGACGCAGAGAATGAAATACAGCAGGATGACCCCTGCCAGTTCCGCCGGGAGGTTCACCGTGCGGGGTTCAATATCGTTGACAATAAAGCTGGAGGAAATCCGGTTCATGGAAAAGGCAACGCCGTACAGGATCACCATGAGGAAGGCGATCCACAGGCTGCCCTTTTCCTGGTGCCGGATCCAGTAATATCCGTCTGCCGGATGGCTGACTGTATGGAAGAAATGCTGCCATTTGGCCCTCATTGTCCTCCGGTTCATGACGGGTTCCTCCTCTTTGCCTTTTTGCGGACTGCCGGCCGCACCGCTTTCACCCAGAGCACCACCAGCACGGCCGCCGCGACCACGCCGGACAGAATGAAGCTGATATTGTTCCGCAGCCGCTCATTCCTCCACCGCTTGAAGGCGACGGAATAATACTCGCGGTTCATGCCCCGCCGCAGGTACAGCATCGCGTTTTCGTTATCCCCCGCGGACAGGTAGGCCTTGCCGATGCCGGTGTTGGCCAGTTCATTGATTTCATCCAGCCGGAGCACCTCCTGCCACAGCGGAACCGCCTGGGTTTCATCCCCGTCAAACCGCAGGGCCACAGCCCGGTTGATCAGCGAGCCGTATTCCGTCTGCGCGAAAACGGTGAGGTTCCCCTGCTGGGAATCCAGCACCAGCAGGCGGCTGCCCAGCTGCTCAATGGCCGTGGGCGTGAGGAATGTTCCCGCCTGGGAGCCGATGCCGCCGAAGATATACAGCAGGTTGCCTTCATGGTCATAGGTAAAGATCCGGCCCCGGCGGCAGTCCAGCAGGGAGTAGGTGCCGTGGCCGCGGTACACCACGTCCACAATCTGGCTCGGGCCGGCATAATTGCCGACAGAACCGAAGACCCGGTCTCCACCCAGATTGGCATGCGGGCCCCGGCGTATCACGTCCTCCCCCTTCGGGTTCAGCCGGCGGACCGCCTGCAGGCCGTCCGTATCCTTGTTGGAGGCGTAAACAAAGCCTTCATCATCCACGTCTATGCCGGTGAACTCCGTGGGAATAAACAGCTGCTGCTTGCCCCGCTCTTCCTTGGTGGCCAGCTTCCGCCAGAATTTTTCCCAGAGGGAAATCTTCACGCTGATGGTGCCGAAAAAACCGGTGAAAACGCCTTCCTCGCTGAACACCATAATGCCCTGGAACATGTTCTGGGCGATCACGTAGACGCGGTCCGCATAGTCCACCGACACCCGCAGGGGTGTGAACACATAACCCTCGTCCAGCACCTCGCTCTGCGGATTCTGCACATATTTGACAAAGGTTCCGTCCGGCTCCAGGACCACGATGCGGCGGTTCAGGCTGTCCGCAATGTACAGGCGGTGCTTTTCGGAGATGGCTACGCCACTGGGCGCGCTGAAGGTCTGGGCGGCGCCCTCCGCCTCAAAGCCGGTGATGATGCGCCGGACCGTCTTCAGGTCCTGCGCCAGGACCACAATCCTGTTATTGCCGGTATCCGCGATATACACATCCCCGTCCGGTGAAACGCACAGGTCCTGGGGATTGCGGAAAGCGCCGACAGGCGCGCCCTCAAACCGCAGCGTGGCGCCGCTGACCAGCCCGTCCGGCACATAGGGGGCCGGGGTGTACAGAATATTGTTCCAGTGGTCATAGTTGTAGCAGTCATAGGGCAGGGAATCCGCCGCGAAGGCGTTCCCGTAGGCCAGGCAGGCCAGAAGCACCAGGCACAGGATGGATTTCAGTTGCTTCATGCTCCGCCTCCTCAGTCCTTCATGCCGGAGGTCGTCATGGTCTCCATGATCGAGCTCTGGCAGATCAGGAAAAAGATGATGGGGACCGCCGCGATCAGGAAAGTGACCGCCGCCCCGGCGCCCGCCCGGCTGACTCCGCCGGAGGTGATCTGCTGCAGGGCATACTGCAGGGGTTTCAGCTCCTCGGACCGCAGGAACATGCTGCCCGTATTGGCCCACATCTGCTGGAACTGGAAAATAGCCAGTGTCAGCCAGGCCGGCTTCACGTTCGGCATAACAATTTTCCAGAAAATCTGCCACTCATTGGCGCCCTGCAGCCGGGCGCTTTCCATCAGGGAATCCGGCAGCTGCTCCATGAACTGCTTCATCAGGTACAAGCCCATGCCGAAGGACCAGGCCGGCAGCACCAGCGCGGCATAGGTGTTGTTGATGCCGAGCCAGGAAATGATCAGGTACTGCGGGATCTGCGTCACGGTCCAGGAAAACATCATGGACAGCACGACCACGGAAAACAGGATCTTTTTGCCGGGAAAATGATTCTTGGCCAGGGGATAGGCCGCCATGGAGGCGATGATCACATGGCCGGTCATGCCGCCCAGGGTAATGATGAGGGTATTGAGCACATACCGGGAGAAGGGAACCCAGCTTTCATTCAGCAGGACATAGAGGTCCGTGAAATTGTTGAGCGAGGGATTCCGCACAAAGATCCGCGGCGGATACTGATACAGTTCGTCCAGGGGTTTCACCGCGTTGTTGAGGATCATCACCAGCGGCAGCACCATGAACACGCCGCAGATGCCCATGAGGATAAACAGCGCCGCGTTGCCGGCGGTGGACCGGTTCAGTTTTTTCTTTCCGGACTGCCGCTTCATTTTCCGGTAGATCTTCGCCAGCCGCTTCTGCCGCAGGATTTCCTCCTGCTCCGGGGTCAGTTCCGCCGCGTTCCGCCGCAGCCTGCCGGGAGATAACCGGCTGATCTTCGCTTTTTCCATACCGGTCATTCACCCACCCTTCTGAGAATCCGCTGCACCAGCTTGTTGGTTCCGACCATCAGCAGGAACAGGATTGTCGCGATGGCCGAGGCATAGCCCATGTCCAGCCTTGTGGAACCGTAATCCAGCAGGTGCGTGACGATGGTCGCACCGGAATAATTGACCGACGGATTGCCGGCCAGCGCGATGGAGATATCCGCCACCGCGAAGGACTGGGTGATCTGCATCACCGCGCCGAACATCAGCTGGGGCTTCATCGCGGGCAGGGTCACAAACCACAGCTCCTGCCACCGGTTCTTCACGCCGTCAATCGCCGCCGCTTCATAAAGGCCCTTGTCCACTGTCTGCAGACCTGCGATAAAGGACAGGAAGCCCGTGCCCAGGGACAGCCAGAGCTGAACCACAATCAGCACCGGCATGACAAACTTTTCGGTCTGCATCCAGAGGATCGGTTCATTCAGGAAGCCCATCCGCAGCAGGATGCCGTTCAGGTAGCCGTAACGGTCACCGGTGAGGATCAGGTTCCAGATCATATACGCGTTGCCGCAGATGGACGGGGCGTAGAAAACCAGCGTCAGGAAAGCCCGCACCCTCGGTTTGAACTCGTTGATGATCCAGGCGAAAAGCAGGCACAGGAGGTAGCTGACCGGGCCGGTGATCACCGCGAAAAGCAGGGTGTTGCGCAGGGAGATAATGAAAATATCATCCTCCAGCAGCAGCTTGATATAGTTGGCCCAGCCGACCCAGCGGGGCGCCTCCAGCATGTTGAAATAATTGAATGAAAGGTAAACAGACATCAGCACAGGCAGCACCGTGAAGAGGAAAAACAGGATAAAATACGGCGCCATCAGCAGGTAGGATGCCTTGTTGATCCGGACCTGGTGCCACAGGGTGTCCTTCCGCGGCACGATCCGTTCTTTCCGGATTGCCATGCTCATCTCACTTTCCCTCCCCTGCGTCCGCGACAGGCAGTCCGAATTCTGTCCGTTTATAGGTAATCTCCGCGTTGATGTAAAAAATCTTGTCCATCAGTTCCTCACGGGGTGTGTTACCGTTCTCATTGCTGCCGCTGCTGACACCGCCCGTGGTAACCGCGTAGAACGCATTGTTCACATTGCGCCAGGTGTAATAGCCGCCGGGCACCTGGGGGATGCCCTTCACATGGCTGAACTGCCTGGCCAGCTCCCGGTAGTCCCGGATGGGCCAGCTCAGTCCCGCCAGGGCCTCCAGGTTCGCGGTGGCCACCCGCGCGGAGGCGCCCATCAGCGATTCCATCTCCCGGCCGTACAGGGTCTGGATCTCTGCGCTGGTCCACCACTTCAGGAAGCTCCAGCAGGCCTCCGGCTCCTTGGTCGCGCTCATGATGATGTCCGCCAGACCGGAGCAGCCGGTCGTTGTATCCAGCGTTCCGTCCTCCCGCAGAGTGCCGGGCACATGGGTGAAATCCCACAGCCCCTTGATATCCGGGGCGGAAACCTGCAGGTTGTTGTAGGTTGTGTAGTCCGTGATGATGATCGGACATTCCCCCGTACGGAAACGCTCCTCCGCCGAGGTGGCCATATCCAGCTTGTAATCCGTATAAAAATCGCAGTAGCGGCGGAAGACGTTGACCGCGACATCGCTGTCCAGCGCGGAGGCGTCGCCGTTCTCCGTGTAGTATTCCCCGCCGGCCTGGAACAGCAGCATGGCAAAAGTCTGCTCCCCGGGCAGCATGCCGAACTCCATCTGGTTCTTGCTCAGCACGCTCATGGCCACCTTCACGTCGTCCCAGGTTTCCGGAACTTCCAGGCCGATTTCAGCCAGGATATCCTTGCGGTAGAACATCATGGGGAAGGTCTGCGTATCCGGCAGCGCGTAGGAGGCGCCGTTGAAGGAGAAGGGCACCAGGGCGCTGGGGGCGAACCGCTTCGCCACCTCCTCAAAGTCCTCAAACCGCGTCAGGTCCATCACGGCGTTGCGCAGGCCGTAGTTCACCGGGGTATCGTTGCCGGTGTTCATCACCGCGCCCGCGATGCCCGTGGTGTTCGCCACCTGGATGGCAACATCCGGTCCCTGGCCGGACAGCGTGGCGCGGAGCAGAGTGTTCATATCCACCAGCTGGACGTTCACGTTGATCCCGGTCTGCGGGGTGAAATGTTCGTCGATCAGGGCCTTGATCACGTTGGCCTGGTCCCGCCCCGTGCCGACCCAGAGGGTAATGATCCGGGAATCATCGGTCTTCTCGGCCACGTTGCCGATCTGGTTGTAATTGATGGTGAAGGAGCTGTAGAGCCGGGAAGCCTCAAAGCCGGCGCCGGAAAGAAAATCCCTGCCGCCGATCTCCGGCCGGACGTCAGCGGTATGGACAAAAATCCGGTCAATCTGCAGCGGCTGGCCCAGCACCTGGGTAATCCAGTTGCCGCAGGCGCGCACGTTCGTCTTGTAGGAGGAGAGTACCTCCGTAAAACGCTCCTGGTCCCGGATCAGCTCCGTCAGCTGGTCATCCATGGTTTTCAGCACGGTCAGCTTATCGCTGCGGTGTCCCGCCGTCTCTTCCAGCGCGCCGATCGCGGTCTGCAGGTCCGATTTGACCTTACGCAGCTGCGCCTCCAGACCGGGCAGGCTTCTTTCAATCTGGTAATCCCGGTACGGGTCCGGCGAAACGCCGGTAATATACAGCACCTGCCGGTAAATGCCGTTGAGCTGCAGAACGCAGTCCTGCACCTGCCGGATTACGGAGGCCATTTCGCCCAGCACAACCTCCATCCGCAGGGTATGCTCTCCCGCGGTAAGGTGGACCAGGTAAGGCTCATCCTGTTCTCCGGAGAGGGTCTCCAGGCGCCAGTCCTGGGTATAGGGGAAGGCCGCCGCCTGGAACTCGGCAAACGGGACCTCCCCGTCTATATAGATTTTGCGGTATACGTCCGTTCCGCGGACAAAATTCTGCTTATCGTAAAGGGAAATGGCGTAGTTTCCTTCCTCCGCCACGGTAAAGCGCCACTCAATCCACTGGCCGGCGCTTTTCCACGCGTTTCCGCCGATACTGTTGTTCAGCAGATAGCGGGGGCTGGAGGGGGAAACAGAACGGGAGGACTGATCCTGCACCGGATAGAGCATCTGGGAGGATGTCCGGGAGGCAGCCTCCGCCTCGATCCGGATAAGCTGTCCGGCGGCGCCGGATTCCCCTTCCGGTTTCCGGTATGGCTGCGCGTCTGCTCCCGCCCGGAAGCGGAGGCGGCGGATCAGCATCGGCTCCCGCAGGGACAGGACCGAAAGCGTATGCGGGCCGCGGGGCAGGAAAACCTTCAGGCTTTCACTGATGTAGCCGTTTGAATCATGCAGGAGGGAGGTCATCCACTCCGGCGCTTCGGCGGGAGAAGGCTTCAGTTCATTGCCCTGGTTATCCCGGAGCCACCGGATTTCCTCCGCCCCGTCCTCCGCCGTGAAGCGGCTGACGTCCGGGTGGAGATCATTGCGCCAGACCCGGGAAAAATTCACCAGCGCCAGCTCCCGGTAAGGCAGGGCGCCGTCCAGGAAAAATGCCCGCTGGATTTCAGCGTTCCGGCCCGGCCACGGATAGTATTCCACCTCCAGGTCATACCAGCCGGCTTCTTCCGCTTCGAAGTCCCATTCGATGACCGCTTCCTCACCGGTCAGAACAGACAGGCCGTCCCGGCCTTCCGCCGACTCCGACAGCACCGGTGCGTCCGGTCCTCCTTCCTCCTCATACCGCACGGCGTCCGCCGCCTTCAGGATGATCTCCTTTTCCGGCTGCAGCACTTCACGCTGCGCGCAGTATTCCGCATAGGAAGGAATATCCGGATTGATGGAATAGGTGCTCACCTGTTCCTCATATTCGCTTATTCCGAGGCCGGTGGCAGCCAGCGCGGATCCTGCCGCCATCACCAGCAGCAGGGCCAGCATGATTCCAGTCCTTCTTCTCACTTGTTTTTCCTCCGGTCCGTCCGCGCGCGGCGGTATCACTTTGCTTCCGTTGTCCGGAAATCAGGCAGGTCCTTCCGGGTGACGACGCGCTCGTCCGAATACGACTTCCGGAGCATCTCTGTTTCCGTATATTTCTCTGACGGTTTGTTGAATTTAGTGTTTCCCAGTACGAACTCGCCGCCCCAGGTGCACCAGTATCCCCAGACGGTTCCGTCACGGAACACCTGATCCGGATCCGGAATGCATCCGTTTTCCGACAGCACAACCATCTTCCGCTCTCCCGGAATCCTCGTCAGCGGCAGGAAGGACGCGCTCTGGGAATCGTAAACCCGCTCCCCGGGATAAATATCGGTGCCGATGAGATCCACCTCATCATCGCCCGGATACCACTCCGGATCCTGTCCGTTCCAGATCCAGATCAGGTTGTTCAGTCCGTATTCATGGGTCAGCCGGTCAAACAGCAGATGGTACAGCTTCAGGTAGGCTTCCTTTCCGGAGGCTCCCCACCAGAACCATCCGCCGCTGGCTTCATGCAGCGGCCGCCAGAGCACCGGCACCCCGGCCTCCTTCAGCCGCAGCAGCTGCGCCGCGACCGCGTCAATATCCTTGTTCAGCAGCCGGTATCCTTCTTCATCCTCCCCGTTCATCACCTTGCCCAGGTCGAATGTCGTGTACTTGGTATAAAAACCGGAATACCAGGGCTCCTTCAGGTAGGGGGACGGAGCGTTCCAGTGCCAGCAGAAGGTCACGATTCCGCCCTGATTCCAGTATTCAATCGCGTAAGGAACCGCCCTGTCGCTTTCCCCGCCGCGCTCCACGCGGCTCAGGGAATAGTCAATCATATCCAGGCCGAGCACCGCGGGATAATCTCCGCCTGTCGCCCGCCAGACGGCCTGGTTTTCCATGCCGTACATGCCGCCGTCGCACTGCTGTCCGGAAAGAATCCGTTTCCCGTATCCTTCCCGCAGCCAGTCATACAGCCGCCGCGCCTCCGGAGTGGCTTCCCCGACGCTCATTTTTTCGGGAATCCGGTACAGATCCTCCGGGAGCGCCGCGGACGGCGTCAGCTCAAACCTGTCCACCCGGATATATCCCCAGCCGGTGCCGATTCCCAGCGTATGGGAACCGGCCGAAAGGAAGATATGCTCCAGCACGCTTTTCCCGAATGTTGTCTCCTCCGTGATTACGGTTCCGATATTCACGCCGTCCAGGAGCACCTGGTTTTCCTTGTGTCCGCCCAGACTCGCCTGAATCACGGCGATGTCGTAGAAACCTTCCCGCGTGACCGTCACTTCCGCCGAGAGCGAATCCGCGCCGGCCGTACGAAAGCCCTCCACCCATTTGATTGCACCATCTCCGGAAACTCCGGCGTTTCCCGTCATTTCCCCGGTTTCCGCTTCCACGGTCATGATTTCCTCTGCCCCTTCACTGAAAGCGGGGAGTATTGCGCAAAGCAGCGTCATGATCATCGCAGCGATTCCGCAAATGACTTTTTTTCTGCTTTTCATTCCTGTTTCTCTCCCTGCTTTTGTAAACTTGTTAACTATTTTGTTAACCTATTGTTAACTAAATTCTATCGGACAAAAATCCGCCTGTCAAGACAATTTTTGCACACGAATCAGGCTTTACTGGTCGTTTGTTGCTTTTTTCATCCCGTGCGAAACGCACGCCTTCTTGTTTTTGTGGATTTTTGCGTTAACAAATTAGTTAACAAATAAACAACTGCTTTTCTTTTGTTCAACCCCGGTCCCGACGCGGATTCACGCAAAAAACTCCGGCGGTCTTTATCAGCCGCCGGAGTTTTCCGCTGTTATTCGCTTTTCAGATCGTTTCCCCGGTCTCTTCAATCCGCTCCGTCCGCAGGAGCCGTCCGTTCTCATCCGTCACAACGCGCCGGCCGCACTTCCAGCTGCCGAGCGTCTTTCCGTCCGCGCGGATTTCCGCCCTTTGTCCGTTACTCCGGATCTCATAACGGTGATCATAGAAAACGGCTTCATATTCATAGGGAGTCCCGCTACCCAGGCTGAACCATACCTGTCCCAGGTGCGGATGAATCCCGTAATGATGGGCTGTATATTCGAGGCAGGCAAGCATGGTGGGACCGTAAGCGTCCTGGATCGCTTCCCCGCTGTCCTCCGCAACCGGCTGATGATCCGTCATCCGTACCAGGGAGGCCCTGCCGGTAAAGGGATCATACTGCTGGGTAAACCGGCAGCCGTTCGCATAGACCGCGTCCATCAGCTTCTCTCCCAGCCCGGTCACAATCCGGCTGTATCCGTAGCGTTCCAGTGCCAGGATTGCCCGCTGGTATGTCAGGCCTTCCGGCTGTCCGCTCCAGTTGTTTTCCGGCGCGTTGCGGAAAGCCGGATCATTGGCCGCGACGCTGGGCAGCGGGAAGGGCGTCCGGAATTCCGAGGGATTCAGCAGGTGTTCCTTCACAAACCGTTCCGCCATTCTCCGGGAGATACTGCCCCAGTACATGCACCGAAGCGTATTGTGGCACAGGATATCCACGGTTCTGCCCATCCGGTCCCTGTCGTACAGGGCGCCCCGTTTCCTGTCCCACAGTTCCCTGCGGAGCGCGTCCGCCACCGTCCGCGCTTTCCGCTCCCACGCTTCGGCAGCCGCGTCCCCCTGCATCCGGCAGATCTGCGCAACGGTCTGCCGGGCTGCGAAGCTCCAGCTGGTCACGTCCATGCTTTGCATCGGAACAATTTCATACCCCTCCGGCGCTTCATCCCTCTCCCACCAGCAGGGAGCGTCCCCGTAGCGCAGGGCCAGGTCCTCGCCCGTATCATAGACGCAGAAGGAGGAAAGCAGGCCGTTTCCGGACACATGCCGCGTCCTCCACAGACAGTCGTCAAAGCGGATCAGACAGTCTTTCAGCTGTTCAAGATAGTCCCCGTCTTTTCCGATTAAATAATACAGATTCAGCGCCGGAAAAGGAAAACAGAAGCCCTGGTATTTATTGAACTGGGGTTCAACCCTTCCATCCACGCACTGGATGGAGCCGGGCAGACGCCCGTCCGCCCGCTGATACCGCATAAACAGTCCAATATTATTCCGGGCAGCCTCCAGGCTGCGCAGGGCATACATTTCTCCGCCCATAGGCTGGGTTTCCAGCCAGATTTTTTCGTATCCGCCGCCTTCCACCAGCACCGTGCTGCCCCCGAAATCCTTCAGGTTCAGGCGGCACTTTTTTTCTGCCGTGTCATAGACGCGCTGAAGTTTCTCGTCCTCCGTACGGAAAAAAACGCTTGTTTCAGGCAGCATTTCCGATCCTTCTTTCCTGTTTTTGCCCTGGTTTCCACCATGCAGATTCTATCATTTATTGCGATTTTTGGACAGATGCAAAAAAAATGCGCATCCACTCAAACCGAAGAAAACCTTTATTTTTCAACAATGTGCGAAATTTTCGCTTCTTCCCTTCCAAAGAATTTGCCGTCATAATGAGGGCGAAAATTGATGAATGCAATTTCATATTGTCCCAAAGACCCCGAAGGAGGATTCCTGATGAGTGTTTCCGCATCCGCATCCGCTCGCCGCGGCGGACTCAGGTACAGATTTGGATTAGCCCTGCGCCGTGACTGGCAGCTGTGGGTGCTGCTGCTGCCCTGCCTGGCTTTCTTCATTGTCTTCTGTTATTTCCCGATGTACGGCGTCCAGATCGCCTTCCGGGACTATAAAGCCGCATTCGGTATTACCGGAAGCCAGTGGGTGGGGCTGAAGTATTTTGAAAAATTCTTCAACAGCTATTACTGCGGAAGAATGTTTGCGAACACCTTCCTGCTGAATTTCTACGGTCTGCTGTTCGGCTTCCCGATCCCGATCCTGATGGCCATCATGCTGAACCAGCTAAACAACAAGCGGTTCAAAGGATTCGCCCAGACTGCGATCTACATACCGCACTTCATCTCCACTGTGGTTCTGGCCGGCATGATCTACCTGTTCTTCTCCCCCACCAACGGCATTATCAACCACCTGATCACCGCCGCCGGAGGAAAAAGTATCTACTTTATTATGGAACCCGGCTGGTTCCGGACGCTGTTCATCGGATCGGACATCTGGCAGAACGCAGGCTGGAACACGATTCTCTATATTGCCACGCTGACCAGCATCGACCCCCAGCTGTACGAAGCCGCCACCATTGACGGCGCCACCCGCTGGGAAAAGATCAGGCATATCGATATTCCCCACCTGATCCCGATCGCGGTGATGATGCTGATCCTGAACTGCGGCTCGCTGCTCTCCTCCAACACGGACAAAGCCCTGCTGCTGCAGACCAGCGGCAACATGGCCACCTCGGATATCTTCGGCGTCTATGTGTACAGCGTCGGTATCGCAGCTCAAAAGGCCCAGTACTCCTACGCTTCCGCGATCGGCCTGTGCCTGAATGTGATCAACTTCGCCATCATCATGGGGGTAAACGGTCTTTCCCGCAGGATGAGCGATATCAGCCTGTTCTGAGAGGGGAGGGAAGAAAGATGACCGTTATGGCCGTGAAGACAAAAAAGCAGAACCGCGTCCGGGAGACCCGGAAGGACCGGATCTTCAACGCGATCAATCTCCTGTTCTGGATCGTTGTCCTGTTCATCACCCTTTATCCCCTCTGGCTGATCCTCATCGCCTCGGTTTCTGATCCGGACGCGGTCCTGCAGGCCAAGGTCCTGATCTGGCCGGTGGATTTCTCCCTGATGGGATATGAAGCAGTGTTCCAGAACAAAGAGCTGCTAAGCAGCTACCTGAATTCCATCTTCTACACCGTCGTCGGTTCCGCCCTGAGCGTGATTGTATCCCTGGCAGCCGCCTACGCGCTTTCCCGGAAGTTTGCCGGCAAAAAGTTTGTGAACCTGGCAATCACCTTCACCATGTTCTTCTCCGGCGGCCTGATCCCCATCTTCCTGAACGTCCGGGATCTCGGCCTGTACAACACCCGGACCATCATGATCCTGATGAACCTGGTTTCCGTCTGGAACCTGATGGTTGCCCGGACCTATATCCAGTCCAGCATTCCCAACGACCTGTATGAAGCTGCCGTCATCGACGGGGCGGACCACTTCACCTATTTCTTCAAGTGCGTGCTGCCCCTCTCCGGCACCATTGTCGCCGTGCTTTCCGTCTATTACGGAGTGGCCCGCTGGAACGACTACTTCACCGGCCTGGTCATGCTGCGGGATCGCAGCCTGTATCCCCTGCAGCTGGTGCTGCGGGAAATCCTGGCCTCCCTCACCTCCACCGGTTCTTCCGATACCTTCTTCGCGGCTTACGCGGATAACCTGGGCGGCCTGCAGGCGGCGCTGCGCAAAGCCGAGGTGGCCAAATACTGCTGTATCGTGGTGGCTACCGTTCCCGCGGTTGTGCTGTATGTCTTCATGCAGAAATACTTCGTGAAGGGCGTCATGATCGGATCGCTCAAAGGATAAACCTTTTCGGCCGTCAGCGACGGAAATATGATCAGAGGCTGCAGGCGCAGCCGGATACACAGATTATGAGGAGGCACAGCCGATGTCACAGATCAAGAGCACTGCGATCAAAGACGCTGAATCGACTGCCCGGGCCGCCCGCTATGAGAACGGTTTCCGGGTGCTTCAGGGCCGGCGGGAATATGTGACCTATATGGCTGACTCATCCATCCGGATCTGGTATTCGGATATTCCGTGGCGGTATGAGTCCCACGACCATTCCGCCGTCGAAGTGCTTCTGACGCTGGAGGGCTCGGTCACCTACACCGTTGAGGACAAGCTTTACCACGTCCGCAAGGGGGAAGTCCTGATTGTTCCGCCGGACACCCTCCATTCCCTGTCCATGGGCGAAGGAAGCAGCCGGTATCTCTTCCTGTTTGAAGCGGATCCGCTTATGGCCATGCGGGATCTCAAGGCCATGGCCTCGTATTTCCATAAACCGTTTCACCTGCGGGACGGATCGGACGCCCATGTGCGCGTCCGGGAGCTGCTGCTCCGGGCGCAGGACGCCTACGAAAAGCACGATATGCTGTGGAACACCATATGCTACAGCTGCCTCCTGCAGATATACGTTACCCTGGGGCAGCGGTACCTGACCGGCGTCAGGCGCGCGTCCGGGGACGCGCCGGGCAACATGGACTCCGAGGTCATCAACTCCGTAATGACCTTTATCAACAATCATTACCGGGAGGAACTGACCCTGGAGGATGTGGCGAAGTTCGCCGGCTTCAGCCGTTATTATTTCTCCCGGACCTTCAAGCGGCAGACAGGCTATTCCTTCAAGGATTACCTGTGCCAGAAGCGGTTGCAGGTCGCCATGGACCTGCTGATCCGGACCAACCGTCCCATGCGGGATGTCGCCCTGGAAAGCGGCTTCGGCTCCGTAGCCACCTTCAACCGGGTTTTCCGGGAAAGCAAAGGCTGCACGCCCACCCAGTACCGGGTCATTTACGGAATTTAAGCGCGGGAGCCATCCCGTCCGGAAAGTAATCAGGGGCGACATGCCCTGAAATAAAAAGGAGGTACCCCCATGAAGAAACTCGTTTCCCTGCTGCTGGCATGCTGTATGCTGCTCAGCCTGAGCGCCGCCTTCGCTGATGAGAAGGTCGAGCTCACCGCCTTCCAGTACGCTCTGGAAAACCAGAACACCGACTTTAACAACCTCTGGTTCTTCGATGAACTGGAAAACAAAACCAACACCCACGTGACCTTCCAGATGGTGAAGGACGCGGACTGGGCAACCAGCGCCAACCTGATGTTTGCCGTGCCGGAACAGATGCCCGACATGATCCTCCGCCACGCTGTGGACGTAGAGGAATACGGCGTCTCCCAGGGCCTGCTGCTTCCCCTCGATGAATACCTGACTGAGGAGATCATGCCCAACTATGTCAGCCGCCTGAACATCAACAACGCCGGCGACTCCATTCCCGCCAGCGACGGCAAAACCTACTACATCGGCTTCCTGATGGCCCAGAACGTGAATCATAACGGCACCTGGTATGTGAACCAGAAGGAACTGGATAAGCTGGGCAAGACCGCTCCCACCACCATTGCGGAAACCACCGAGCTGCTCCGCACCATGAAGGCCGACGGCATCAAGTGGCCCTTCTCCGCGTCCAGTTCCGAAACCGGCCCTGAAGGCATCTGGAACCAGTTTGCTTCCTTCGGCGTGCCGGAAAACACCTACTACTATTTCATCGACGCCGACAACAAGGTTCAGTTCACCTGCGCCCAGGACGGCTGGCGCGCCTGCGTCGAATGGCTGCATCAGCTGTACGAGGAAGAGCTGATGGATCCGGAATCCCTGACCCAGGACTCCAACCTGTGGGCCAACAAGGTCAATGACGGCGAAGTCGGCTACTTTACCTACCTGCGCCTGATCAACACCGCCATCAAGGCTGAGAACGTAGAGAACTTCAAGTCCATCCTGCCTCCCGCCGCCGACGGATTCAAGGCCTGCGTGTCCCAGATCCTGGAAGTGCCGGAAGCCGGCGCCTACCTGACCAAGAACTGCAAGGATCCCGTGGCTGCCCTGAAGTGGATCGACGCCCAGCTGGAAACCGAAACCATGATGGTCTCCCTGAACGGTAAAGTCGGCGAGCAGATCGTGCTCAACGACGCGGGCAAGTACGAAGTCATCGACATTCCCGCGGACAACGGCCTGTATCAGTTCGTTCCCGTCACCATGGGCCAGTTCTTCGCCCCCGGCGACTACTACACCTCCATCTACCAGATGGCTCCCCATCGCGTGGAACGCTATGAAGACAGCAAGTGGTACGCTGAATCCGGCGTGCTGGAGCCCAAGAGCTACCAGTACCTGCGCGACCTGAGCAAGCTGAGCAACGAAGACGCCACCGAAGCGGCCGACATCTACACCGAGCTGAAGAAGCTGGTGCAGGAATCCTTCGCCAATTTCGTGCGCAACGGCGTCACGGATGAAAGCTGGAACGAGTTCCAGGCCCAGGCCAAGGCCATCGGTTCCGAGCGCTACATCGAGCTGTACCAGAACGCCTATAACGCTTACCTTGCCAAGTAAATCCTTGAACGTCGCGGAATGAAATGCTACAATAAATGCATTGAAAGCCGCCGGGCATCGCCGCAGGAATTGTTTCCGGGGGCGATGCCCTTTTACCGTACAGAGGGAGTATATATGAACCGCATCATGAAAACTGCCTGCCTGCTGCTGGCGGCCTTACTGCTGCTGGCAGGCTGCTCTGCGCCTCCGGAGAACGGGGAATCCGCCGCTCCCCGCGCGTCGCTGACCGCCCTGCAGTATGAAATCGAGAATATTGCCGTGGATTTCAGCAGCATGTGGTATTTTCAGCAGATTGAGCAGCAGACCGGCGTTCATGTTGATTTCAGGGAAGTCAAGGACTCCGAGTGGAGCAGTTCCGTAGGCCTGGCTTTTGCGAAAGGGCAGATGCCGGACATGATCCTGCGCGGCTCCCTGGATGTGGAGGAATACGGGGTAACCCGCCACCTGCTGGTTCCGCTGGACGAATACATTGAGAAAGGTTTCCTTCCCAACTATGCCGCCCGCATGGACCAGGCCGGTCTCCGGGAGCAGCTTACCGCATCCGACGGTCACATCTACCAGCTTGGCTTCCTGATCTCCCAGGGTGTCAACACCAACGGTCACTTTTTTATCAACCAGTCCTGGCTGGACCGGCTGAACCTGTCCATGCCGGAAACGGTGGAGCAGCTGACGGAGGTGCTCCGCCGCTTCCGGGACGGCGATCCGAACGGCAACGGCCTGCAGGATGAACTTCCCCTGGAATTCACTTTTGACGATAACACCACCGGGATCTATAACCTCTTCTCTTTCTTCGGCCTGCCCCTGAACGAAGACTATGTCTATGCGGACAAAGCCGGAAAGGTGCATTTCGCGCCGGAGGAGGACGCCTTCTTCGACACGCTTGTCTGGCTGCATCAGCTGTATGAGGAAAAACTGCTGGATATTGATTTCATCAGTCAGGGAAGCAGCATCTGGGCTGCCAAGGTCAACGAAGGCAATACCGGCATGTTCAGCTACTGGCGTCTGCAGAATACCGCGCTGAACCCCGGCGTTGCCGGAAACTACCGGATCATGCTTCCGGTCCATGCGGAAGGTGTTTCCGCCTGCCTGCCCCGGAACATGGACATCATCGAATTCGGCGCCGCCCTCACCACCGATAACCGGAATATTGAGGCCAGCCTTCGCTGGCTGGACGCCCAGTTTGAAACAGAAAACATGCTGGTTTCCCAGAACGGCCCCGTGGGAGACACGCTCCTCCGCCGGGAGGACGGCCGGTATGAAGTCAGCTACGTCCCGCCGGACAACGAACTGTACCAGTCCGTTCCGGTCATCTGCGGCCAGTTCTTCGCGCCCGCGGATTACTACGCCTCTGTTTACGTGCCTGCGGCGCACCGGCTGGAAAAGTCCGCCTATTGCGAACTGTATGAACAGGCCGGCGTGCTTGAACCGGTTTCCGGCAAGATCCTGACCACCGTCGCGCCCAAAACCACCGCCGAGTCCGCTGAAACCACCCGTCTGAAGGCAAAGCTGAAATCGCTTGTGGACGCGGAAATCGTCGCCATGGTCACGCAGGGCGTCACGGAGGAAGGCCGCGCCGCCTTCCGGGAAAAGCTGCAGGCCGGCGGAAGCCGGGACTATCGCCGGGTTTACCAGCAGATCTATGACCGCTGGGAGGAAAAGTAAACTGTGATCAGAAAAAGCCGGTCCTCTGTTTTTATCCGGTATGCGCTGTCGTATATCGCGGTTGTGCTGCTGCTTTTTTTCAGCATCACCGGATACCTCTATGTCCGGCTCAGCGCCCGAACGCGGGAAGAGATCATTGATACCCAGATCAACCGCCTGTCCCGGATCGCCGCCCAGCATGAAAGCTACATTTCCGCCATGCTGAACACAGCGGAGGAAATCGGCCTCAGTCCGGATATCGAATTCTTCCGGTATGACGAGGAACCGTGGAAGGCCTATGACCTGCAGCTCCAGATGGTGCCCTACACCACGACCAGCAGCAGCTTCTGTGATCAGGTATACCTGTATTTCTTCGGAGATGACCGGATTTATTCTTCCTCCTCCTCCATGAGCCTGTCCCTTTTCGCGCGGATGATGCGCTATGAGTTTATCCCCATGGAAAGCTTGGCTTCCCGGATCGCAAACACCGACCGGATGACCATCCTGCCCGCCCAGCAGGTTTCCTCCACCCTTGTGGACACCTCCCGGGTGGTTACCTTCCTGGTGCCGCTGGGCGCCGGTCCCGGATCGCAGAAGGGCGTCCTGCTTTTCCTGATCAAGGACAGCGTCTATCAGGCACTGTTTTCTGACGCGATCCAGGATCACATCAACACCTATATCTATCAGGGAGATACGCTCCTTTCCTCCTCGGAGGACCTGCCCGTTCCCCGGGAACAGGTGGACGCCTCCCAGGATGCCGCCTCCCGTCTGTTCCGCTGGGACAATCAGGACTGGACGCAGGTTTCCTTTACCGGCAGGAACTGGGGCCTGTCCTATACCGCGGTGCTGCGCAACGCGGATATCAACTTCTCCATCATGCAGCAGCTTTTCAGTATTCTGGCCATCCTTCCGGTCTTTGTCTTCCTCAGCCTGCTGCTCGCCCTGTGGATGGCCCGGCGCCATGCCCGGCCCATCCGGGCTATCACCGGCATGCTTTCACGGGAAACGGACGAAACGCCCCGTGATGAACTCCAGCAGATTTCAACCGGCATCAGCCGGCTTACCACCCGCAACCAGGAACTGTCCACCCGGCTGGATCGGGCACTTCCCGTTCAGCGGCATGATTTTGTTTTCAAATTTGTCAAGGACCGTTTTTCCACCCGGGAAGAGGCTGTGGCTGCCGGCCGTGCCGTAGGTCTGGAGATAGACCGTCCGGCTTACGCGGTGATCCTGTGCAGCGGTTCCGGAGGAAACGACCACCCCTTTGATCTGGGCGTTCCGCCCTTTGACCGCTTTCCCGGCTGTTCCGGCGCGGGTGTGGAACTGGTCGCCCTGAAAGCCAATCTGTACCTGGTCTTCTCCGATGATCCGGAAACCCTGCCGGAGCTGGCGGAAGCGCTGCGCTGCGAAAGCGCCGCGGGCGGAGACCGGTGTATTACCTCCATTTCCGCCCTGCATGCCGACTTCACGGAAGCGCCTTCCGCCTATCTGGAAGCAGCGGCCGCCTATGAAAACCGGTTCGTCATGGGCAGCCAGAAAGTGCTCTGCTACGGCGATATTTCTTCCAATCTTGAGGAAATTCTTCCCCAGGCCCGGAAGATCACAAATTCCATCAGCCAGGCCCTGACCCTGGGAAGCCGGGATGTGCTGGACGTCCGGATCAATGACCTGCTGCATTTCCTGAAGAACACCAACATGTCGCCCTTCGCGTTCCGGATGATCTACGGCGAAGTCATCCGCTCCCTGGTTCACACCCATACCGCCGCGCTTTCCGGAGAAGGCTCCGTGCAGGAAATCTACAATATCTTTACGCTGACTTCCTGCCAGTCCATCGATGACCTGGATGAGCTGCTGCGGCGGCTGTGCGACCGCCTGCTCATCGGAGAGTCCGGTCCCAGCGAGCCCGTTGAGGAAGAGGAAGACGAAATCAGCCAGGTGGTCCGCTATATGGAGGAACACTTCAGCGATCCGGAAATCTCCATCACTGCCCTGGCGGATTCCCTGGAACTTTCCACCACCCGTTTCAGCCTCTCCTTCAAGGAAAAGACGGGCATGTCCCCCCTGGAATACCTGACCCTGCTGCGGGTGGAGCACGCGAAGGAGCTGCTGGAGTCCACGGATCTGACCATCCGGGATATCAGCACACAGGTCGGTTACTATGACTCCGGGTCTTTCATCCGCCGCTTCAAGCAGGTCACCGGCGAAACGCCCGCTCAGTACCGGCGCAGCCGGAGTCCGAAAAAGGAAACGCCGGAAACCGGAAACACCTGATTACCTTTCAGCAAGGAGTTCCCCATGATTCACACAGACGAAATCAACATCCGGGATCCTTTTGTCCTGGTTCATGAAGGACAGTATTACCTGTACGGCACCCGCGGGGCCACCTGCTGGGGACCGGCAGACGGATTTGACGTATACACCGGCCGGGATCTTGTTTCCTGGGAAGGACCGCGGGTCTGTTTCCACAACGACGGCTCCTTCTGGGCCGACCGGAATTACTGGGCGCCGGAGGTTCATCCCTGGCAGGGCATGTTCTACCTCTTCGCCAGTTTCAAAAGCGAAACCCGCCGGCGCGGCACCGCCATTCTGCGGTCCGCTTCTCCCCTCGGCCCCTTTGAGCCCTGGTCGGACGGTCCTGTTACCCCGGCGGACTGGGAATGCCTGGACGGAACCTTCTACGTCTCCGCTATCGGCGTTCCCTATATGGTTTTCTGTCATGAATGGGTCCAGGCGGGCGACGGGGAAATCCTCGCCATGCGCCTGACAGAGGATCTGAAGGCCGCGGCAGAGCCGCCGTTCCTGCTCTTCCACGCCTCCGACGCTCCCTGGAGCCGGCCGGTCCGGCATTCCTCCGGGATCACCGGACATGTGACCGACGGTCCCTTCCTGTGGCGCAGGGAGGACGGCGCCCTGCTCTGCCTCTGGTCCGGCTTTTCGGAAAAAGGCTACGCCCAGGGCCTTGCCGTTTCTGACAACGGTGAAATTGACGGGCATTTTACCCAGACGGATCCGCTTTTCCTGGAGGACGGCGGCCACGGTATGCTCTTCCGGGATCTCGGGGGAAAGGTGCTCCTGACGCTCCACAGCCCCAACACCCATCTGCTTGAACGTCCCCGTTTTATTCCGGTCAGCCTCTGACCCGGCATTCCGGAACAGAACCGGGCTTCAGAATAGAATGAATACAATCTCTTTGGGAGGCACTTTATGAAACAGTCAGCAAAGAACATCCGGGAACTCACGGTAGCCTATATCGGCGGCGGCTCCCGCGGCTGGGCCTGGGGCTTTATGATGGACCTGGCCATGGACGCGGACATCTGCGGCACCGTACGCCTTTACGATATCGACCGGGAGGCTGCGGAACGGAATCAGATCATCGGAAGCAAAATCAGCGCCCATCCGGACGCGGCAGCCCGCTGGACCTATGAGGTCAGCGACAGCCTGCAGGAAGCGCTGACCGGCGCGGACTTTGTTGTCATTTCCATCCTGCCCGGCACCTTTGACGAAATGGAATCGGACGTCCACCTGCCGGAGCGCCTGGGAATCTGGCAGCCGGTGGGCGACACCGTAGGCGCCGGCGGATTTATGCGCGCCATGCGGACCATTCCCATGTTCGTTACCATCGGGCGGGCCATCCGGGATTATGCGCCGGAAGCCTGGGTGATCAACTATACCAATCCCATGTCCCTGTGTGTGCGCACCCTGTATGAAGTGTTTCCGGAAATCCGGGCCTTCGGCTGCTGCCATGAGGTGTTCGGCACCCAGAAACTCCTCTGCTCCATGCTGAAAACCGAGGAGGGGATTGACGGGGTCACCCGGCAGGACCTGTACACCACCGTTACCGGCATCAACCATTTCACCTGGCTGACCTCCGCCAGCTGGAAAGGCCTGGATCTGTTCCCGCTGTATGCCCGTTTCGCGGAAAAATACGCGGAAAGCGGCTATGACGAAGGCGGCGATGACAACTGGATGAATTCTCACTTCAACTGCGCCCAGCGGGTGAAGTTTGATCTGTTCCTGCGCTACGGCATGATCGCCGCGGCAGGCGACCGTCACCTGGCGGAATTTGTGGCTCCCTGGTATACCCGGGATCCGGAAACCGTCCGGGAATGGAAGTTCAGCCTGACCCCCGTCTCCTGGCGGAAACAGGATCTGAAGGAAAGGCTTCAGCGGTCGGAAAACCTGGTCAGCGGACAGGAGGAGATCTCGCTGAAAGCTTCCGGGGAGGAAGGCCATCTCCTGCTGAAAGCCCTGCTCGGCCTCGGAGATATGGTATCCAACGTCAATATCCCCAACCGCGGTCAGATTCCCAACCTGCCCCTGGGCGCCGTGGTGGAGACCAATGCGCTGTTCGGCCTGAACCGCATTGATCCGGTCTATGCCGGTCCGGTTCCCTCCGCCATCCTGCCGCTGATCACCCGGCATGTACTGAACCAGGAGAATACCCTTATCTCTGCCCTCCGCTGTGACCGGAAGCTCGGCCTCACCACCTTCCTCAATGACCCGCAGCTTTCCGCAGTCACCCCCAAGGACGGAGAAAAGCTCTTTAACGACATGCTGGAAAACCAGCGTGCCTTCCTGCCGGAAAAATGGTTTGAATAACTCTGAATACCCGGAAAAAGCATATAATCAAAAAAACCGCTCCTGATTTAATCAGAAGCGGTCAGACTGTCGACAAAGTCCGAGGTTAAGGCCTCGGATTTTGTCATATAAAAGTG